>Ga0315904_10008081_pt1 | contig 13975 bp, 26 predicted proteins | sample LakEriMetagenome_6_FD_203529 | JGI IMG/M metagenome (GOLD analysis project Ga0315904, IMG submission 203529) | Freshwater fungal communities from buoy surface, Lake Erie, Ohio, United States - Buoy 12 MA120 | ecosystem: Environmental > Aquatic > Freshwater > Lake | place: USA: Lake Erie, Ohio... | reverse complement strand
CTTGCGGCGCAGCGCGGGGCTCTCCTCGATCATGGGCGCCAGGCGCTGGCGGCTGTAGCGCTTGGCCATGTCGATGGTGGGCTGCACGATCATCACCGGCCCGGGGTTGGTGTCCACCAGGTAGCCTAGCCAGTTGGAGCCGATGCGCGTCTTGCCGGTCTGCGCGCCCCACATCAGCACCACCTCCTCCACCGCGCTGTGCTGGCTGAGCGCGTCCATCGGCTCGCGGGCGTAGGGCGTGCGCGTGGCGCGGTAGGGGCCGGGCTCGGCGCTGTCTTTGGCGCTGAGGATGATGGACTGCTCGGCCCAGGTGGTGACGTCCACCCGCTCGCTGGGCCAGGCGTAGGCCATGGCCTTGGCGATGGCGCTGCGGGCATCGGCCAGCGTGCCGGTCAGCTCGGGCAGGTCACGCGCGCCCACTACACACGCTCCTTCAGGTGCAGCAGCGCGCCGCGGATCTCGCCGTCCAGCACCTCATGGATGCGCGCCTGGTCAGACTCTGCGGCCAGCACCGCGGCCACGCGGCCGGGTATCTGCTGCATGGCCTCACGGAAGGTGGCAAACACGCGCGCCAGTTCAGCGGTGACATCGGCCGCAGGCACCAGCTCGCCGATGGCCTTCTTCCATTCCAGCTCGGCCAGCTTGGCGTGGTAGGCGCGCTCTTGCGCCTGGGCCTGGCGGAAGATGGCGTCGACCTTGCCGCCGTCAGCAATGGGCGCGATGGCCGCGCTGGGCGCCCGGCCTGGTGCCGCGTTGGCGCCGTTGCCAGCCTTGCTCATGTCGGTGGTGTTGCGGATCAGGCGGTCGGTCAGCTCCACGTCCACCAACTTCTTGCCGTTGATCTCGCGCTCCACCAGGCGGCCCTGGTGCCCCAGCTTGGTGACGTAGGCTTTGGATGCGCCCAGGTGCGCGGCGTATTCGCTGCGCGTGGCGTAGAGCTTGCCTTCGTGCGTCAGCATGGTCAGGCCCCCGCGGACACCTCATCGAAGGTCTGGCCGGTGGCTTCAAGGGTGGCCTGCTGGCCGGTGAAGTCTTGCCAGCGGCGGACGATGACGTCGCAGTACTTGGGGTCCAGCTCCATCAGGCGGGCGTGGCGCCCTTGCTTCTCGCACGCAATGAGGGTGGAGCCAGATCCACCGAAGCAGTCCACCACTAGATCGCCGCGCTTGCTGCTGTTGGACAGCGCCCGCTCAATCAGCTCAACCGGCTTCTGGGTCGGGTGGACATACGCGCCGGTGTTGCCGCGGCTCATGTACCAGACATCCGATTCGGCTTTGTCGCCGTACCACTGGCCCCCGCAGTAGAAGATGAACTCGTGTTGCGGCCGGTAGTTGGAGTTCCCTAGGCCGATGGACTTCTTGTCCCAAACAATACAAGCCTTGACCTTATGCCCGGCCTCCAGAAGAGCCCTCTCAAATTCACCATAAGTGCGCCATGTGAAACACGCGTAAAGGGCACCGCCATCCTTCATGGTTCCGGTCGCTTGAGCGATGGCATCGCGCACCAGCGCAACCAGGTGATCTCCCTGTAAGTCATCGCCAATGATCATCCCGTGCGCTTTCACGACTACCCCCCCCTCTTGTTCTTGGAGTGGTCGCCTTCAGCGCGACCGTCGCCGTAGCTCATGCCGTAGGGTGGGTCCGTGAAAATCATGTCGCTGCTGGCGCCGGCCATCAAGACGGCAAAGGCTTCACGACTGGTGCTGTCGCCGCACATCACCCTGTGCTTGCCAAGCAGCCACACATCGCCGGGCCGACTCACCGGCTTGGCCTGCACCTCCGAAACATCGTCGGCATCGGTCAGGCCTTCGGTTTCCCCCACCTCTTCGGCCAGCAGCTCGTCCAGGCGGTTGGCGTCAAAGCCCAGCAGGTCCAGGTTGAAGTCGGCCGCCTGCAGATCGGCCAGCTCCAGGCGCAGCATGGCGTCGTCCCAGCCGGCGTTCAGAGCGATCTGGTTGTCTGCGATGACGTAGGCCCGGCGCTGGGCCTGCGTCAGGCCCGCCAGGCGCAAGCAGGGCACGTGGGCCATGCCCAGGCGCTGCGCGGCCATCACGCGCCCGTGGCCGGCCACGATGCCGCCTTGCTCGTCAATCAGCACCGGGTTGGTGAAACCGAACTCGCGCATGCTGGCCGCGATCTGCGCCAGTTGTTCGTCGCTGTGGGTTCGCGAGTTGCGGGCGTAGGGCACCAAGGCGCTGATGGGCAAGCGCTCGATGCGGTCATGGATCACCACGGGCGGCATCAGTTCACGGGGAGCGTTCACGGTTTACCAATCCAGAAAGTTGCCCGCTAGCGCAATGGCGCGCCGCGAATGACCCGCAGTCGAGGGGCCTGGGAAGGACCCAACCCGGGGGGGTCGCCGGCTCATCGGGCTGTCCTCATCGCATCGGCCAGCGCGCGGTCGAGGTTGGCCTGGAAGCGCTGCGCAACGATGGGCCGCGCCATCTGGCCGAGGTCCAGGCGCTTGCTGTACTTGGCTGGCGTGTCCTCGAAGAGGATCACCGGGATGAGCTTGCCCGGTCCACCGTCCACGCCAGGCACCCGGCGCCAGATTCCCAGCGGCGCGTTCTGCCAACGGTCGCCACGCGGCACGCCGAAAAACAGCTGCAGCGGCTTGGCGCCCTTGCGCCGGTTGCCCTGCACGTTGAGCCGCTTGGCCAGGGCCGCGCTGAGCTGGCCGTTCTCGGCCGCAGCCTTGAGCTTGGCGATGGTGCCGCGCGGGATGTTGCCAAAGGCGTTCAGCTGGATGTTGCCAGGCAGGCGGATGCCGCCCTCGCGCGGCATGTAGATGCCGCCCTCGGCCTGCAGCTTGAGGTACTTGGACTGGATGGGCCGGAAGCCCACCTCGGCCACCAGCTCGTCGCGCCGGGCCGCCTTAAGGTAGGTGCCTTGCTTGGTGAAGGTGGTGGGCCGGTCAAACACCTGGTCCAGCTCGGCAGGGATGGCTGAGCGGATCTCCTGCGCGGTCTTGGTCAGGGCCACTGCGGCCGCGTAGCGGGCTTGCTTGTCAATGAAGCCGCCCAGGCCTTGCAGGCCGCTGATGTCCACCTGAATCCTCATTGCAGCCTCCCGCGTGCAGCACGGCCCGTAGCGCCCAGCGCCGCCGGCCTGTTACCCGGCAGCGCCCCCACCGCCACATCACCCTCGGCAATGCGCAGCACGGGGCCACGGCTGCGCTGGCTGGCCAGCCAGGTGTCGGCTGCACCCTGGCCTGCATCAGCCACGCGCTGGGCGTGCTCACGCTGCAGGCGCAGGCCTTCACGCAGTGCAGCATCCACCCAGGCCTGGCCAAAGAGCAGCCGCATCTCGTCCATCAAGGCCGCTGCGGCTGGCATCTTTTCCCTTAACGCTCCTTTTTTTTGCTCACTCATGGGGTGGTTACGGGTAGTGGGTGGGGGTTACGCGACGGGTTACGCGAAAACCCGCGTGGTTACGCGAGTTGCGCGGTTACGCGTGTTTTTTGTTTTCGTGAGAGAAATGCTTGGGGCGGTTTTGCTCACGTGTGCGCGCGGAGCAAAGTCGCGTAACTCGCGCAACCACGGGGCCTTCTCGCGTAACCGCTCGCGTAACCGCACCCGCAACCAAGCAACCAGATAGGCAGCCATCACGTGCCGTCCTCCTCAGCCTTCGGCCCGCCCAGGTGGCGCACGAACTTGGCCAGGTCAGCCTCGAAGGCCACGGTGCACTCCTTGGCCCATTCGCCCAGCGTCTGGCCATCGGGCGGCTTGGCCTCGCCTGGGATCCACACGCGGATGACCTGCTTGCCGCTCTGGCCCTGGTCCAGCTTCACCGGGTGGCAGCGCAGCTTGCCGCGGGCGGCCTTCTCCACGCCCTTGCTGAACACCACCTGCGGCGGCGGGAAGCGCTCGCCCGTGCTCTGCGACCAGCGCTGGAAGGCGCGGTACAGCTGCTCGGTTGAACAGACTCTGAGAGGGAGAGGGAGAAACCCGCCCACCCATTCACGCACGAAGCGCTCATGCGGGCGCAGCCCCAGGTCGATCAGGTCGGCCTTGGCCCGCGTCATGGGCGGAATGTCGAACTCGCTGAAGCCCTCCATGGGCAGGCGCAGCAGGAAGTCGTAGAACGCCTCGCGCCCGCCGTTGGCCAGGCAGTGCGCCACGCGGGCGTACAGGCCCTGCTCATCGCGCGGCGGCGTGTACACCACCAGGTATCGCCGGTCGCCCGGCTCCAGGGCCAGGGGCTGCTGGTCGTTGCTGAGAAAGACCACGTTGCAGTGGTTGGCCTCGGTGCGCAGCGGCATCATCTTGGCGTTGATCTGGATGGTCTCGCCCGTGATGAAGGCCTTGAGCTTGTTCTTCTGGTGGTACAGCTCGGCCCGGGCCACCACCTCGTCACCGATGAGGAACAGCTTCATACTGGCCCAGTCGTTGAACTTGTCTTCGAGCTGGTCTTGGCCCACCACCATGGCGTACTTGCCGTAGATGGCCGCGACCACCTCAAACAGCAGGTTCTTGCCCGCTCCCTGCGGGCCGTGAAAGACCAGGGCGCTGCGCATCTTGCAGCCCGGGCGCTGCAGCGGCAGGGCCAGCCAGCGCAACACCCAGGCGCACACCTGGGCGCACTCCTCGGGCGTGGCCGCGCTTTCGCTGCACAGATACTGCAGCAGCTCCAGGATGGGCCGGCAGTCGCCCTTGGCCGGCTGCATGTCAAAGCCGTCGAAGAGGTTGATGCACGGCGGCGCGAGGTCTTTGCCGGGCTCAAACTGCAGCTCCTCGGGCTTGACCATGCAGCGGTCTGGGCTGTTCAGCCAGGCCTTCACCGCGTCATTCGTCATGGCCAGGCGCAGCGCGTTGACGGGGACGATGCGCCGCGTCTCGTCGTCCCACACCGTCTGCGTGCCGTAGATCAGGTGGAAGGACTCCATCAGCCGGCTCACCACGCCCGGGTTGGCCGTGCGCGGCTTGCGTGGCCGGCCTGCGGGCCTGGGCGGTGCCGCCTTGCCGCTGCCCGCCTGGCCGGCCAGCAGGCGCTCCAGCATGGCCATCATGGTGTTGCCCCCACCCCCCTCTGTGTGCGCAGACGCGCCGGCCGGTGGGGTGGAGGTGTCTTCTGTCATGCGGATGACGTTCTCAAGCGGCTGCATGGGCCAGCACCTCTGATCCGAGGGTGTAGAACGCATGGCGCAGCTGGCGCTGCACCACGCCCAGACCTGCACTCAAGTGCAGGTCGTTGAAGTCGGTGTCCTTCGCGCCCCGCTCGCGGGGCTTGAAGATGGGCCACGTGTAGTGGCACTCGGCCACGGCCTTGGCGGTGGCGTGCGCCTTGTGGCGCCCGGGGTTGCCCTCGGTGCGCCAGTCGTCATCGGCACAGATCAGGATGGGGCACTGCGGGTACAGCTCGCGCAGCAGCGTGGCCACGGGCTGCAGGTTGCCGGCGTCCAGCGCCACCACCACCGGCAGGCGGCGCTGCACCGCCATGCGCAGCGTGAGCGCCGTGGCGTAGCCTTCGGCCACCAAGATGGGCTCGCCCACCACCACGTGGCCCAGGCGCAGGCAGCAGCCCGGCTTCTCGAAGCCCTTGGTGAAGCGCTTGGTGCCGTCAGGCCTGATGACCTGCAGCGCCTTCAGCGCTTGGTCGCGCGGCTGGTCATACCGCAGCAGCGGCACCACGATGGCGCCGTCACGCAGCCAGCGGCAGCCCTCGGGCTCCACCGCCTTGCGCTGCAGGTAGGGGCTGTGGCCCGTGCGGGCCGCGCTGGCCCACAGCTCGGCCGCCGTCATGGCCGCCTGAGCAGCGGCCTGGGCGCGGGCGGCAGCATCGGCCGCGGCCTGCGCCTGGCGGCGCTCTTGCAGCGCCTGGCGCTCGTCTTCGCCTATGCCCTTCCAGTCCACGTCCACGCGGTGGCGCTCCTGGCCGCGCCAGTCGCCAAAGCTGCCGGTGACCACGTAGGTGCCGCCCTCAGTGCGCACCTCGCGCAGGCGATACCACTGGTTCTTCTTGGGGCCAAAGCGGCGCACCTTGCCGCTCAGGTCCAGCGGCTGCGGTGGCTCCTCCAGCCCGGCGGCCAGCATCTGGCCGATGACGTCCTGGCCCGTCAAGGCGCGCCCACCCGGGTGAGCAGGCGTGCAGCCACCCGCTCGTTCATGTCAAACCCGTCCACGCTGGGCCCCAGGCGGATCACCCGGTTGGCCTCGTCCACGTAGCCAAAGCCAAGCAGGCTGTCGGCCCGGTCGCGCGTGGGCGGCTCGATGCGCAGCAGCTTGCACACCCGGCCCATGCGGGTGAGGTACAGGTTGCCAATGCGCGCCTCAAACAGCACTTGCTTCTGGACGGGGCCTCTGGCCCGGCCGGCGGCGGCTTCGCGGCTCACGCGTTGGCCAGCCATCAGCAATCGCCCCCGGCGTGATGAAACTCAAGCGTGCAAGGCGTCATTGCGCAAACCATGTCGCCATGGCTCAGGGAAGAAGAAAAAACGCGCCGCCCGCCGGCTGGCGTCATCGGCCAGGGAGTGGAGCCGCGCACAGCACGGCGGGCAGCGGGGATCGCGCCCCGCCAGCGTGGCGCAAAGGGCCTGCACTCCAATGGCAGATGCTGCAGGCCGGAGACACATGGAAAGCGGGCGAAGGGTGGGCGCCCTGCCCGGTGTACGCTGGAGGTTCCGCAACCACCCAGCCCCAGGAGGGCGCCCATGACCTTAAAGACCATCACCGTGGCAGAACTGCGCGTGCGTCTGCTGGAAGAACTGAACGCCCTGCCCGACGACGCACTTGTCACCTTCGGCAATGGCGATCTTTCGCTGTACCGGCTCAAAGAGCGGGGGCCCATCAACGGGCCGCGCGTGGTGCAGATCGAGTTCAACGAGGTCTACCGGGTAGTGACCGAAGGCTGAGCCGGCTGTTCCGCCACGCTGGCGGGCAGGCCCAGGTACTCACGGGTTTCTGCCAGCGCGGTGGGCCAAGCCCTGCGCAACACATCGTCGAGCGGGGCAAAGTTGAAGAGTGAATCCGTGCGCTCGCCGCGCCGCACATCCAGCGAGGCCCGGCCGTCCGGGTACACGATCATCAGCAGGCCCACCGCGCCTTCAGGCGCTGAGCCGTTGGGCGGGCATTTGCACGGCATGGGTTTTTCATTCGCGCGGACCAATTCCGGCACCAACGCCTGCGCGGCGGCTTGCACAGCTTCTTGCGTTCCCCTGGCGCCACCAAACATGTCGCCCGAAGCGGTTCTTTGCACAACGATGCCAATCCAAGCGCTCATCTCAAGCCGCCTCCTGCACAGCCACCACAGGCCGTGCAACGTCAATCACGGGCCGGCCGGCGGGGTGCGGCCAGGTCGAATCTGGAATGCGGCTCCAGGCCACGTCGGGGCGCAGGGCCTCCACGGTGTGGGCGCCGCGGGTGGCGCGCTCAATGGCCGGGCAGCGCTCGGGGGGAATGCCTCGGTAGCGATACGCATGCGCCGTTGGCGCGCTGACGCCCGTCATCTTGGCCACGGCCGAGGTGCCGCCCAAGTCATCGATCAGTTCTGAAGCATTCATGGGCGCGGACTTTAGCCGCTGCGCAACCTAAAAGCAACCTCTGCGCAATTCGTTTTGACTAATCTCTTCGCATGAAGGTTTACGAAAACCGCCGCGCCAATCTGGCTCGGCTGATCCTGATCCGTTTTGGCGGTCAGAAGAAGGCGCTGTCCGATGCTTTGGGGTCGTTGCAGTCGCAGGTGTCGCAATGGCTTGGCGGCAACCGCAACATCAGCGAGAAGTCCGCGCGGAGGATTGAGGAGCTGGCAGGCGTATCGCCTGGATGGCTAGATGCGGAACCCAGCGGGACAGTGGAGGTGCGCGAGCCCTCTAGCGCCGTGGTGACCCCGCTGCCTCGGCCCAGCCTGCGCTCGGCGCTTGAAGTGCTGTGCACAGCCTTGTCGGTGCTGCGCGAGCCAGAGCGGCGCGAGAGCGTGGGCACGCTGCTGCGGGCGTGCGCGGTGGGCGGTGGTGACACCAGCTACATCGACGCCATCATCGCCACCATGCGCAAGAACCAACCCCCCCAAGCGGTGGCGGACAAGGCGCAGTAGCCCGTATCTATCTTTGGCCTCGCCAAGCGCTCAGGCAATAGGCCAAAAGTTACAGGAATCCGCCACCAACACACCGCCACCCTCGGGTGGTTTTTTGCGTCGGCTCAACACTAACTGCAATAGCCTGCGGCTGCTTTTGCGCAAAACTTTCGCACAAGCTATTGACACTAGACTTTTGCATTAGCTAAAGTCCGCCTCCACGCCCCAAGACAACGGCAACGCCGGGGGCCGAGGATGCGATGGACCACCACCTGCAGGATGATCTGGCGGCTCTGGATGCCGCCCTGGCCCGCGACGCAGCGGCCCAAACCCGCGCCGAGCGCGCAACCTGTAAGCAGCGCTTACAAGCTCATCGCCCCACCACCTTCGCCCAGGCCCTGGCCGCCGTTGGGGAGGCGCTGCTGTGAGCCGCGCCCGCACCGAGCAGATCGCCAGCGTGATGCTGGCCCTCGTCCTGGGCGTGCTGTTCACCCTGGCGCTCGTCCACTGGGTTGACCTGGAGGGCATTACCAGCGAGCGCACCACCGCCGCCACGGCTAGCCTGCTGGCGCTGCCTGGGCAGTGGCTGCGCAGGTACTGGGCGTGGGTCAAGCACCACGTCACGCTGGACACCGAGCGCCGGCAGCTTAAGTGGATTGAGGACGACATCAAGCACATGGAGGCCGAGCTGGCCTTCCTGCCGCAGCACATTCGCTACCTGCGCGGCGAGGCGCAGCGCCTGCGCGTGTGCGTGGCCATCCGCGAGCGCCAGGGCTCGCAGGCGGAGCCCAACAGCACCGAGGTGCAGCCATGAGCGCCTGGGTGGAGGGCGTGGTGGAGCGCACCTTCCGCTGCAGCAGCACCGCCCCGGCCGCGCCGGGTTGGCAGGCCCAGGTGCGGGTGGTGATCCGTCAACACATCAACGCCGGCCCGCGCGTGCACGCCGTGCTGAGTTGCGGCTATGGCGAGGCCGGCGAGCAGGCCGCCACGCTGCTGCGCCGCCGCCTGAAGGCCGGCCGCACGTGCACCGCGCAAGGCAAGTGGCTGGCGCCGCTGGAGGGCAGCATGGACTTGCTGCTGGTGGGGTGCCATGAGGTGCACACCGAGGAGGCCGGCGTGTGTAGTCAAACCGAGATGATGGCGGTGGGGGTGGCGGCGTGACCCACGACATGACCCTGATCGGCCTGACCGGCCGCGCAGGCACCGGCAAAGACACGGCCGCCGCCTACCTGTGCGCCCGCTACGGCTTCGCCCAGGCCAGCTTTGCGGACCCCATCCGCAGCATGGTGCTGCTCATGCTGGAAGAGGCCGACATCGACCACGCCTGGCTGACCGAGCGCGGGCTCAAAGAGGCCGAGATCCCCGAGCTGGGCACCAGTGCGCGGGCGCTGATGCAGACCATCGGCACCGAGTGCGGGCGCATGCTGAACCCTGACATCTGGGTCAACCACCTGCAGCGCCGCCTGGGCCTGCCTGAGCAGCCCGTGCACGACCGCGTGGTCATCAGCGACGTGCGCATGTTCAACGAGGCCGCCTGGGTGCGCCGCCAGGGCGGCACGGTGCTGCGCCTGAGCCGCATGCAGGCCGACGCTGTGCGCGGCCATGCCAGTGAGGCGTTCATCGAGCACCTGGCGGCCGACCACGACATCACCAACGACGGCGAGCACTTCGCCGGCCTGTACGCCGAGCTGGACGGCCTGATGGCGCAGCGCGGCATCGAGCCGCGCGAGGGGGCATGGGGTGGCCTGCGGCTGGACCCGAGCCAGGCGGTGGACCACGAGGGTGGGGTGGATTGAGCGATGAGCCGTAAGCGCAGCCGATACCGCCCCTACGGCGTCAACCCCACGGCGCATCTGGTGGCCATCCAGGGCGCCAGCCTGCTGAGCCTGGACGACCGCACGCGGTGGGCGTTGACGCTGGAGGGCGCCATTGCGGCCATCCGCACGGCCACCGCCACCGAGGCGGACTGGCGCACCGTGTTCGATGCCGTCAACCTGGTGGAGCAGCTGGTTCTGATGCGCAAGGCGCAAGACCCGGCCGGCCTGGTGAAAGCCGCGCAAGACGCCAGCATGGCCATGCTGGACCGCCAGCGCGCCACGGGCGTGCGCTCCGCCAGGTCAAGCGAACTGGCTGCCCTGTCAGACCTGCGCGCTGCCTGGGTGGCGCTGATGGACGGCATCACCCACAGCGAGCGCCTGGACGCCGACATGGCCGTGGCCCGGCGCGTGCAGCATGCTCTGGCGGGCGGCATTCCGGGTGCCAAGCTGGTGGAGGCGTTGGCGTGATGCAGACCCAAACCAAGCCGCTGCACAAGGGGGGTGGCAAGTTGCCCCCACCCTGCGCCCGCTACGCCGTGGTGGTGCACCCCGGCACGCTTTGGCAGGAAGTGGACCAGTACTGCAGCACGCTGCAGAACGCCATCAGCTGGCAGCGCGACATGTTCCCGCACGAGATCGGCACGCCCACCGATGTGATGCGCGTGCTGCCGGACGGCACGCTGACGACGGAGCTTTGACGGCCATGACATACGTATCCGACGCACGCGCCGAGGCAGACGCCCGCCGCGAGCGCGAGTGCTACCAAGACGGGCGCCTGCTGATGCTGCACCACAACGGGCGCATTGCTGGCGGCAAGTTGCACCCAGACGCTGGGCGCATTGGTCGCATCGTCAGTTGCGAGCGCATGCCGGACGGACGGCCCGTCAAGGGCGGCAAGTTGGTGGTGGAGTTTTTCAGCGACGACCTGGTGGGCTCGGCCACGTTTTGCTTGATCCCGGTAGGCCACTGGATGCCCATCTTCGACTGGATGGCCGAAGAGTACGAACCACGCGCCAAAAAGCGTGGATGGCGACTGAGCCCGCAGGGCCTCAAGATTTTCAAAAGCATGGGCTGGGAGTTCACGCCGGCCACGGAGGGAAAAGATTTGCCATGACCACCATGCACCTCCTCGACATCGAGGACCAGATCAAGGCGCTACAGGACAAGGCGCGCGAGCTGCGCACCAACGTGGACGACCCCGAGCTGCCCGCAGCCTGGCGCAAGCTGCAGAACGGCGCCAAGTGGTTCCGCTACCTGGAGCTGACGCCCAGCCAGGGCGAGCTGTTCCGCCAGGACGGCTGGGAACCGCTGTACCGCCGCCAGCGGGCCATGGACGGCTGCAAAGCCCGCGCCCTGGCCCGGGCGTACCGCGGCGTGGGGCTGGTGCGGGAGGTGGAGAGGCATCATGGGATTCATTGAGCTGCGAGAGGCCGCCCAGCAGGCGCTGGAGGCGTTGGAAAACCCGTGGGCTGTGGGGCCAAAAGGCGTTGCAAATGCCATCACCGCCCTCCGCGCCGCGCTGGCAGAGCCTGAGCCGTTCAGCCCTGACTGGGATCGGATTGAGCCGCTACAGGAAAACCTGCGAGAGCACATGGCAGAGATTCAGAGGCTACGTGCGAAGCTGGCAGAGCCTTGCCCGTGTGGCGACAGGTCTGCCGCTGAATGTCCCGGCGAGTGGGAGCCGGGTTGTGATCTTGGCAACAATCCGAAGTACGCCAAGCGGGTAAATCTGGCAGAGCCGGTGCAGGAGCCATTCTGCTATCACGATGGGCGCAACATCGTCGGCAAAGAGTACGCAGATCACTCTGACGTTTTCCCCCTCTACACCGCCCCACCCCAGCGCAAGCCGCTGACGGAGGAGGAGATCAGGGAGATGTTTTTCTCTGAACTCCGGGCGCTGCCTTCGTACCCGTCCGCAATCGAAGAACTGCCGGAGCGGCTTGCCCGCGCCATCGAGCGGGCGCGTGGGATCGGGGGCCAGCCATGACTCTCAGCCGCGCCGCCATCCGCGAGGCCCTGGCCAGCGTGGGCCCCATGACGGCCAGCGAGCTGGCCCGGCTGCTAGGCGCGAACTTCAAGAACGTCTGCGCGCAGCTGCACCACATGCGCAACACTGTCACCCCGCAGATCCACATCGCCGCCTGGACGCGCGAGGACGGCATCGGCAAGACCTACCTGCGCGCCGTGTATGGCGCCGGCGACATGCCCGAGGCCCGCAAGCCCAGGCGCATTGGCCGCAACGAATGCATGCGCCGCAGCCGCGCCCGCCGAGCACTGCCCAAGGGCTTGGCCACGTCTGTCTTCACATGGAGGCCGCAGGCATGAGCACCGCTATGTCGAGGCCTCATATCGGCCTGGTGGAAATCACCGAGCGCAAGGGCCAGAAGATCACGGCCCGCGATGTGGCCACCGCGCACCTGGCCATTGCGGCACTGGCGCACATGAAAGAGCGCGCAGCACACGACGTGCGCGTGTACGCCAACGTGCTGACCGAATCAGTTGAACGAGGCATCCAGATCGACGCCGTGCGCGAGATGCTGGGGCAGATCAGGGAGATTCTGGAATGAGCTTGCTCACTCCCGCCGAACTTGCGGCCTACCTGCGCACCAGCGAGCGCACGGTAGCGCGCATGGTGCTGGATGGATGTCCGTCTATCCTTGTCGGTCGGCGCCGCCGCTTTGACTTGGCGGCCGTCATGGACTGGACAGGGGAGCAAGCCGCATCATGCCGATCAGAAAAGACGCCGCTGGCCGTTGGCACGCAGAGGCTTGCGTCGGCCGTCGCCGCCTTCACCGCCGCCTCGCGCCAGGTGCAAGTGCGAGCGATGCCAAGCTCCTCGAAGCTGAGCTAGTCCGGGCGCTGCACGCGCAGGCGGTGGCCAAACAGCCACACCTGCCCGGTGACCCGATGCTGGCCGAGCTGCTGGCCGACTACACCACCCGCCACGCTGACACGCTGCGCAGTGCCAGCACCGCCCGGTATCACGCCTGGCGCATTGGCCGCTGGCTTGAGGGCAAGCGCGCCTCAGAAACCCGCCAGGTGGCCGCGGCCATCATTGAAGACCTGCAGGGCGTGTACGCGCCCGCCACCATCAACCGCAGCCTGGGCACGCTGAAGAAGGCCCTCAGCGATGCGTGGCAGCGCGGCCAGACCACCGTGGACTACAGCGGCCTGGTGCGCCGCCTGGCCGAGAACAACCAGCGCACCGTCTACCTCAGCATGGAGCAGGTGCGCACCCTGGCCGACCACGCCAGCCCGCAGGTGCGCACCGCCATCTGGGTGGCCATGCTGACGGGTTGCAGGCGAGGGGAGGTGTGCCAGATCCTGCCCGAGCACATCGGCACGGACACGCTGCGCATTCCGGCCGGCAACACCAAGACGCTGCGCTACCGCGAGGTGCCCATCGTGCCGGCGCTGCGCCCGTGGCTGGACCAGCTGCCGCTGGCCATCAGCTTCGAGGGCGTGAAGAGCGGCTTCAGGCGTGCGCGCGAGAAGGCCGGCATGCCGCACGTGCACTTTCACGACCTGCGCCACTCCTGCGCCACCGTGCTGCTGGGGCTGGGCGTGGATCTGCACGTGGTGCGCGAGATCCTGGGCCACACCTCGGTGAAAACCACCGAGCGCTACGCGCACGTGATGACCGCACCCCAGCGCGATGCGCTGGAAAAGCTCGGAAACCTGGCTCCGATTTACACCGAGGATTTACACCAGAAAGACAAACGGCCCCGAAGGGCCGCTGTAAGTCGTTGATTTTTCTGGTGGGCGGTGCAGGGTTCGAACCTGCGACCCCTGCCGTGTGAACCCAGGTGTCTGCCTTCGTCTACGAGGGTAAGTGTCTGTCAGGGAACCGGTTTTTCGGGGGGTTTCTGACCACGATTTACACCAGGATTTACACCATGGTTTTCTACCTGGCTGCACCCTTCATCTTCTCAATGCTGCGCAGACCGCCGATGCCGAGCATGCCGGTCACCACCACCCACATCAGATCCATGTTGAGGGTGGGCGGGGCGGGCCAGCCGCGGATGCCGGCCCACCAGGACAGCAGGGGCTGGAGGATGGTGGCGTAGACGAAGCCCGCAGCACCGCACCAGCCAAAGGCGGGCCGCCAGCCAGCGACGAAGATGCTGGGGTGTTGGGCCTCACGGGCGT
>Ga0315904_10008080_pt1 | contig 13976 bp, 13 predicted proteins | sample LakEriMetagenome_6_FD_203529 | JGI IMG/M metagenome (GOLD analysis project Ga0315904, IMG submission 203529) | Freshwater fungal communities from buoy surface, Lake Erie, Ohio, United States - Buoy 12 MA120 | ecosystem: Environmental > Aquatic > Freshwater > Lake | place: USA: Lake Erie, Ohio... | reverse complement strand
CCGGGTTCGCCGAGGAGAAAATCAGGCCCGCGAGCTCATGATCAAATCCAATCTCCGCCTCGTCGTAAAGATTGCCACCGCCTACAACCACTGCGGTTTACCCATCCTTGACCTCATTTCGGAAGGAAACCTCGGCCTTATGAAAGCGGTCGACCGCTTCAAACCCAGTCGTGGCGTGAAATTTAGTACCTACGCCTGCTGGTGGATTAAACAGGCCATCCGTCGGGCCCTTGCAAACCAAGGCAAAACAGTTCGGCTTCCCGTTCACCTTGTCGACAAGATCCAACGTCTGCGCCGAGTCAGTGCCGCACTGGGTGCCGAACTAGGTCGCGAACCCACCGACACAGAGTTGGCGGATGAGTTGCAGACAGATACCCGGCGAGTCACCAAACTCAGAGAAGTATCCTTAGGCACCGTCTCCCTCGACGTTGCCCTAGGCTCTGAAGGGGATGAGGGAAGCCTCGTGGATCTTTTGGCCGATCCCCGTGCCATCGACCCCATGGAAGAACACTCCCAAGTCGATTTCCGTGATGCAGTTTCCCGCTGTCTTCAAGTCCTGTCGGAACGTGAAATTGAAATCCTTCGCTTGCGCTTCGGCCTCGATAATGAATCCAAGGAAAAAACTCTCGAAGAGGTAGGCGAGAAACTTAACGTCACCCGCGAGAGAATTCGGCAAATCCAAAACTCAGCTCTCGCAAAATTACGCCGTCGCATGCTCAAGGAAGAAAACTTCCCCGAATACTTCCGCAAACTTGTTGGGACGGGGGGCCTCATTCAAGCAGTCTGACGCTCCTTAGCTCCAAACCATTCCATCGCCCAGTCCGTGCATGCACAGCCTGGGCGATGGCGTTATAAACTCCATTTTGAAATCTCCAAGAGGTCGGATCATACGAGCTGCCCTACACTACCCTTGAAAACTTTCGAAACAGGGTAATCACGGGTTATCCTTCACCCAGTGCCAACCGAATTACCCGCCTCTGCCCTCTACTCTCATCCCTCCCTAGGTCGTCTTTGGAAAAAGGTACACCTATCCTGCTCCCCCTTTCTCCACCGTAGCGAACTTCAACGACTGTACTGTCTCCCCTCTGCGAGGATTCGAAAGCATTTCGGTCGCCAATCCTACTCCCTCATCGCTCTCGGATGCGCGGACGGAACCAAAGAATCCCTCCTTCTCAAAAAGCTTCCAAGGCCCACCTCTTTATTAGCCTTAGATACCAACCTCTCCCTTGCCCGCCGCGCAGCACGTCGACTACCCGCTTTTCAAAAGTCTGCTCACCGTGCTGACTTAACTTCCAGTCTCTCTTTGCAATTTCTGTCCACCCGATTGAGTCCCCATCCAACCCTAATCACTCTCTTTGGTGTTTTACCCAACCTGAATCCTCTACCACTCCTTCGATCCATACGCCGCTTGATGAAGAAAGATGACCTTCTCCTTTTCAGCGCAAACCTAGCTCCGGGACAATCATCTCACACCGGAGCCCTCAGTATCCTTCCGCAATACGACAATCGACCTACCCGTAAATGGCTGGAAGCCGCGATCCTCCGATACCGCCCAAAACTACCCCAAGGGCATCTCGAATTTGGCGTTTTTCCTGATCCTAAGCAAAAAACTCTCGCCCGCATCGAAGCCCGCTGGATATCCCCACGCAAAATTCACACCGTTTTTTCATCCCGCCGACCCACTTCTTCTCAGGTCGAAGCCTGGATCCGATCCACTCATATGCGAAAACTGGCACGCTATCTCGATCCCCTCGGCGAAGAAGGGCTCTGGCTTGTGCAGCCCTCGTCGCATCCCGCTTCATTCTCTCGTGACCCCAACAGTCCGAAACGCTAAATTCACGCTATGGGACGCTCTCTTCGCACCAAAATTATGTCAGGAGTGATAGCCCTCCTTATTCTTTTTGCAGCCGCTTTGGCAGTCACCCTTTACATGGTCTACGACTCAGACAATGAAGTGGCAGGAATTAATGAATATCACTTACCCATCCTTACCCGACTTAACTCCCTAGATGTCATCACGTATGAAATTGAGCTCCTGGCCCACCGCTCGATCGGGGACTCCGCCCCCTCCCAGGAGCGTATCGAGGAAATTTTAACGCGCTCCAAAAAGTGTAACGCCCAAATTAATTCTATTTTTTCTGAGACCAAGATCCTCTGCGAAAAAGGCAGTCAGGATGATCGGAACGATTTGGCCGATCGATTGGAAATGGCCCGCCTTGTAGGAGAGGTCACCTCCCTTGAGGCAGAGGTTCATCGGTTCGCTGTTGCCGCAACCCTGCCGATCGAGCTGATCGCTCAGTCCAAAATGCGGGAGGCTCAAACCGCAATCTTGCAGCTCCGAAATTATGAATACCTCGACCCCATACTTTCAGGCATCCGCGAAAAGGCTAACTGCCTGGCCCTCGCTTCCATTGCCGAGACAAGGGAAAACATTCAAAATATCATATGGACTAATGTCGCCATCTTTATCGCAGCCTCGATTCTTGGCTTTTTTGTTTTCCTCCTCATCACTGGACGACTTCAAAGCGCCTTCCGTCGCCTTACTTCCGCGTTTCATGAAACGGCCGATGGCAAGTTTTCTGATCCCCTGCCCGTCACCTCTTCCGATGAAATCGGTGACCTTACCACCTCCTTCAACGTCATGGTGGATCAACTCAAATCCAAGGAAAAACTACGCGAGGCCTTCGGCCAGTTCCTGGACCCCAGAATCGTCGCCAATGTAGTCAACCCTGCGACAGGAGAACTCCGCCACTCCGCCGACCGCCGAAAAGCCACCATCTTTTTCTCCGACATCGCAGGTTTCAGCGGAATCGGGGAACAACTCACAGCCGACAATGTTGTAGGCCTCCTCAACCACTACTTTACAGCCGCTACCTCGGGCATTCGCAAACACCATGGAATCGTCGATAAGTTCATTGGAGACGCCGTCATGGCCTTTTGGACCACCCCTTTTTCCGAGGGGGAGGATCACGCGCGTGATGCCTGCCTCGCGTGTCTCGAAATGCGCCCCGCCTTTGCTCAGATCGAAAAGGATATTTCCCAAATCACAGGCCTACGCAGAAATATTCCTAAGTTCCAAGTCCGGATGGCGCTGGCCACAGGCGATACCCTGATTGGCACCATCGGTTCCGCCACCACAAAATCCTTCACCGCCATCGGAGACACTGTAAATATTGCGTCTCGCCTGGAAGGCGTAAACAAAGTCTACGGCACCGATCTCATCATCAACGAAGACTGCTACCGATTGGCCGAACTTGAAATCGAAGCCAGAGAAATCGACTTTGTAACCGTCTACGGGAAAACGGAGCCGGTTCGTATCTATGAACTCCTCAGTAAAATGGGTCAACTCGACCCCAAAACCGCAGAACTACGGGACGCCTTTGCCATCGCCCTTCGACACTATCGCGAACAAAAATGGAGCGAGGCTGAAAAAGGATTTCAGAATTGCCTGAAGATCAAAGCCCACGATAGCCCCTCTCTAGAATTCTTATCCCGAATCGCCACGTTTACCCGAACTCCACCTCCCAAGGATTGGAACGGCGTCTGGCAAACCGCTTCAAAATAAATCTTTCGCACAAAAAGTCGCTAATTTTACTTTAAATAAAGTAAAATATATCTTTTCCCGTACGTCTTCTTATTTCCAATAACTCAGGTAAGGCATTCTTGACGCTACTTCCTAGGACCGCTATTCAAGTTATTCAGCGTATTTGCTGAGCTAAATGAGAATCAACCAAGACAGAGATGGCGCCCAAACCATTATAGGAAAAACAGTCACAATTAAGGGAGAAATCCTTGGTAGTGAACAACTCGTGGTCGAAGGTCGGGTTGAGGGTCGGATCATGATTGATACCACTGTTCTCATCCGTGAGAGTGGCCTCGTTAAGGCAGATGTGGATGCAAATGATATCAACATCGCTGGTGGGGTCGTAGGAAATATCGCGGTTAAAGATAAAATTGAGATCGTCAGCGGAGGCTACGTACTTGGGGATATTCGTACCCCCCGCCTGATCATCAACGATGGAGCCAGCGTCAAGGGAACCATTGATATGGACGTAAAACCCCGCTCAGACGACACTCCTGGTTCTTCGAAAGAATCTGCGTTCAACAGCTAGTCTTAGCCCCCCCTACCCATTTTTCTTTTCGTCTCTCCCCTATCGAATCCAAGGGGCAAAACCATCTGAGTATCACCTTCCAAGGCCCAGGCTCGGTATCCTCTCTCCTGCAAATCCATAGCAAACTCCTTCGAAAATCCGTGCACGGTTCGAACCTCTTTCGGCTTCACCCTTTCCACCATCTCGATCAACTCACCGTAATCTGCGTGATCCGATAACGGAAACGCCTCATCGCACCCGTAGCGGTAGATCACCCCGCGATCCAAAGCCCACCCCGTAACGACTGCCACCTTTCGACTCTCCAAAGCCTTAACCTCCTTACCCCTCGCTATCGAAGGCGGCACGATCAAAACATGACCACGCACCTTCTCCTCAGTAATCTTTCCTAGCTTTCCTGCAGGAGGCAACGGCTGCCCGAGATCCCGATACACCTCGCACATTCGATGCCCCGCCGCATGAATCAAAATAGGAAATCCTGCCGAACCGATCCGATGGAGAATCTCCTGACTTTTTCCCAGCGAGTATCCCATAAGAATCGGCACTTTGCCCTCCTTCAGTGCTTTTCGACAAAAGGAGACGATTTCACCCACCACCTTGTCCTCCGGTGGAAAACAATACTCGGGTCGTCCAAAAGTTGTCTCCATCACCAGCACATCCGCTTGCTTCGGCTGACACGTCTCTGCCGTCGCACCCCCCCGCAATTTAAAATCTCCTGTGTAAAGAAGTCGTGTCTCTCGGGTGCCAACTTTTCTTTTCACCCAAACCATGGCCGATCCCAAGATATGCCCCGCATGAAGCAACGTCAGACTCGCACCCTTGCCCAAGGCAATCGCTTTCCCAAATGGAATCTCCCGAATCTTAGTTCTCTTCGGCACTCTCACCCTTAACAGTCGCGCCGTGGCAGGACTCGCTAGAATCTCATCATGGCCCGCTAAATGATCATAATGTGCATGGGTGACCACAGCCCGCTTTTGTGGTCTTTGCGGATCCATCCACAGATCTACTTGAGGCAAATAAATTCCCCGCTCCCGAGCCTCTACCTCCCAACCAGCCTCAACCCCTCCTCTCTTTTTCATTCCTCGTTCAGGCTTTTGTAAAATAAGTGGCAATCGCATTCGCGACTTTAAGGCCCACCCCCTCAACCTCAGCCAACTCCTCCACTGTTGCCTTGGCTACCCGACTCACGGTACCAAACCTTTTTAACAAAGCCCTCTTACGAACCCCGCTGATCCCAGGAATTGAATCCAGTTCACTCATCTGCATCCTTTTTTTCATGAGCAGTTGGTGATACCCATTTGCCACCCGATGCGCCTCGTCTCGCACCCGTTGGAGCAAGCGAATTGCCCCATTCTCCTTGGGTAAAAGGATCGGATCAGGCCGACCCGGCCGAAAGATCTCCTCATTCTGCTTTGCCAAACCAATCACAGGCACCTCTGTCCAGCCCGCTCCGTGCAATTCACGAACCGCCGCACCTAATTGCCCCTTCCCCCCGTCAACTACAATCAGGTCGGGCGGTTCACTTCCCTCTGCACTCCAACGCATACACCGACGTCGAATCACCTCGGCCATACATCCCACATCATCCTGTCCCGCCACACCCTGAATCCGATATCGCCGATACGCAGGCTTGGACGGCCTCCCATCCCGAAATACAGCCATCGAGGCCACACTGTGAGTGTCTGAGATATTCGAAATATCAAAACACTCAATTCGAGCAGGGACGGTTCCCAACCCCAACACATCCCGCAACGTTTCCAAATCTTTCTCAGGCACTACCGTCGTTGGCAAATCCCGAAAGAACTTTCGGGAGGGGCGGGTCGTTTTCTTTAAATCTTCCACAAGGTTACGTAAAGAGGCCGCCTTCTCAAAATCCCGCCTCTCTGCCGCCTTCTTCATCGCAGCCTTCAGATCTTCACGCATTTCCATGCTCTTTCCCTCGAGAAAGGAACACGCCTGCATAACTCTCTCCTGATAATCCGCCCGGCTGATCTTGCCAACACAAGGAGCACTGCAGTTCTTGATCACATGATCCAAACAGTGCCGGTACTCCCTCTCTCCGGGAATCTCAGGTCGACAGGAACGTAACCCAAACTTCTTCCTCATCAGAGATAACGTCTGACGCAAAGCTCCCGAGTGTGCAAAAGGCCCAAAATATCTGGCCTTATCATCTTTTTTCATTCTCGTGGTTTGAAACTTTGGGAGCGGTTCCTCCACATCCACACGAACCAAGAGAAATCTCTTATCATCCCGGAAACTCACATTGTAACGCGGTCGATACTCCTTGATGAGCCTTCCTTCCAGCAAGATTGCCTCCGGCTCACTTTTCACTACGTGCGTCTCGAGCTCCGCAATGCTTTGCAGCAACGCCCTCGTTTTCAAATCCGCCCCCATCTTTCGCGATGGATGAAAATATTGACTCACCCTGCGATGCAAATCCTTCGCTTTTCCCACATAAATCACACGATGAAACCGATCTCGATAAAGATATACCCCTGGGCGATGCGGAAGATCCCGCAACTGCTTCACAAATTCAGGAGAAACCGTTTCCATTCGTTGAATTTAGCATACCCTATTCCTATGCCCCTCCCAATCCCTCCCTTCGCAAGATACCTCCCCTTTCTACTCATGTTCGCCTGCCCACTTTGGGCAGGTTCTATCGCAAAAACCCCCCAACTTACCGTCGATCTTGTTGCAGAACCTACCCCCATCATTTCCGGAAAAACGGTCACCGTCGCCCTTCGATTGATTCCTGTGCCGGGTTGGCACATGTACTGGGAAAACCCGGGGGACTCCGGTCTCCCCCCCTCTGTCACATGGAAACTCCCGTCAGGATGGACCGCTGGCCCTCTCCAATTTCCCTTTCCAGAAAAAATTCTTCTCCCCCCCCTCGTCAGTTACGGATACGAACAGGAAACACTCCTGCTTACAACTTTCACGATCCCTTTGTACGAATACCTTCCCTCCTCCTTTCCTATCGAAGCAGATATCGAATGGCTCGTTTGCAAGGAAACCTGCCTGCCCGGCAAGGCCCACCTCAATCTCACCCTTTCCACTCAGCCTAAACCTAACATCGATCTTCAAGGTCTTTTCGATGACGTCCGTAAAGATCTCCCCATTTCCCTTCCTCACATTCCCATTTTTGCCAAGACAGAGGGCCCTGCCCTGCAACTCACCGTCCAACCCCAAACTCAAGTGGGTTCTCTCAGCTTTTTTCCTGAGAGCGACTTTCTGGATGAATTCAAACCTTCCAAAACAGAAAGCCTTACCTCGGGAAAACTTCAACTCACCCTCCCCCTCAAAGAAAATGCTAAACTTCCCCCATCTCTCCAAGGAGTCCTCGTCGCAGAGAAACCTTGGGATGCCTCGGGACATCGAGCTCTTGAGGTTTCAATTCCCCTCAGTAGCCCCCTCCACAGCCAGAGCAAAGGAGGATCATCCTCCAGCCTAACAGTAATTTTACTCTTCGCATTTCTTGGCGGATTGATTCTGAACGTGATGCCATGTGTCTTTCCTATTCTCTCCCTCAAAGCCTTACACCTCGTACAAATTTCATCGGAAAGCCGGTCCGCTGCTCGACGCGAAGGCATCGCTTTCAGCTTCGGCGTTCTTGTCTCTCTTCTGGCACTCGCAGGACTTCTCATCATCCTCCGCGCCTCAGGCCAATCCCTAGGCTGGGGTTTTCAACTACAATCCCCTCCTGTCGTCTGGCTTCTCTTAGCTCTACTCCTCGCTCTTTCTCTCAACCTTCTGGGTGTCTTTGAGTTTCAATCGCTCTTAGGGGGTCTGGCCGCAAAAAAGAAAAGCCAAGGTTGGGCAGGGGCATTTGCCTCAGGACTTCTGGCTGTTGCCGTTGCTTCTCCCTGCACCGCCCCCTTTATGGGTGTCGCACTTGCCGCAGCCTTCGCTCTCCCTCCCCACACAACTCTTCTGATTTTCTCATTTTTAGCTTTTGGCTTCGCTCTTCCCGTACTTCTTTTCTCCTTTTTCCCAACTCTTCTCTCCTTCCTCCCAAAGCCAGGCGCATGGATGAATACGTTCAAAAAGATCCTCTCCCTGCCGATGCTCCTGGCTTTCGGTTGGTTGGCTTGGGTCCTGTTTCGCATTTCTGGATTTGCCGCCCTGTGGCCTCTATTTGTCGGAGGTGCGAATCTGGCAGCCGGTCTTTTCATCTACGGTCGAAGCCAAAGGATCTTCCCACCACCCGCTGGCCTCCGCTGGGGGGGGCTCGCCCTGGTTCTTCTTGCGGCCGTGATCCCCGCAACCGCTCTTAAAACTGCCTCCACAGAACTAACTTCCCGTCATCCTGATCGGTTACCTTGGTCGGAAGAGGAAGTGGCCAACCAACTGTCCCAAGGCAGAACCGTTTTCATCGATTTCACCGCCGCCTGGTGTTTGACCTGCCAAGTCAACGAACGTCTCACCCTCTCCCACCCCGATGTCCAAGCTGCTTTCCGCTCAAACAACATTGCCTTCCTCGTTGCCGACTGGACCCGTCGCGATCCGGCCATCACCTCCGCTTTACAAAAATATGGACGCGAAGGAGTGCCAACCTATGTCATTCTGAGACCCTCTCCAAATTCTACTCCCCAACTTCTCCCCGAAATCATCACACCCTCCATAGTTCTTAAATCTCTTTCTCCTTAGCCCTTTACATAATTCTTCAAAATCACCTCACCCCTCACTACCATCGCGTTCTTGAGAAATTCTCGCCCTCTCGTCGGAATCATCATGGGTAGCCGATCCGACTGGCCCACCCTCCAACCCGCCCACTCCATTCTTCGCAAGGCAGGGATTCCAACTGAAGTTTGTGTCGTAAGCGCCCACCGCACCCCACTCCGCCTCGTTACCTACGCTCGCTCCGCTGAAAAACGTGGTCTCCGTCTCATCATTGCAGGTGCAGGTGGCGCCGCTCATCTCCCAGGGATGGCCGCAGCCCTTACCCCTCTTCCCGTTTTAGGGGTTCCCGTGGCGAGTAAATCTCTTCGTGGACTCGATTCCCTTCTCTCCATCGCACAAATGCCTGCAGGTGTTCCCGTAGCCACGTTCCCAATTGGAAAAAAGGGAGCCCTTGCTGCCGCTCGCTTTGTCATCGCTCTGTTTCGTCACCTGTGATCTCCCCTGGCCAAACCATAGGAATCGTCGGCGGAGGCCAACTCGGCCGCATGCTCGCCTTGACCGCTCGTAGAATGGGCTACCGCATTGCCATCCTCGATCCCGACCCCAACTGCCCCGCATCTCCAGTTGCCGATCATTGCCTGACCGCTCCCTTTGACGACTCTGCCGCGCTTCATCGCCTCGCCGAATATAGCCAAGTCATCACCTATGAATTTGAAAATCTTCCCATCGAATCCCTCAGAATCCTAGCCTCCCTCCGCCCCGTCTACCCCGATCCCTCCATCCTCCATATCTGCCAACACCGCGAGCGGGAACGCGACTTTCTCAAAACCTCGGGCTTTCCAGCCCCACGCTATTCCGTCGTGGCTTCCGCTTCCGATCTCGCCACAGCCATGAAAACATTTTCTGGAAAAACCCGCCTCAAATCCTCGGCCTTCGGATACGATGGGAAAGGCCAACTCTCCCTCGATCCCTCCACAGACTCCGAAACTGCCTGGCGGAAAATTCAGGTTCCCCGTGCTATTCTCGAGGAACATGTCCCTTTCATTCGAGAACTCTCCGTTATCATCGCCCGCGATTTAGCAGGCCACACCATTTCCTACTTTCCCTTTGAAAATCGGCATCAAGATGGAATTCTAGAACGAACTCTATTTCCCGCACGAATTCCAGATCAGACCGCCAATCGGGCCACTCAACTATCCGAAGATATCGCAAAAAAACTGAACCTTGTAGGACTTCTCACGGTTGAACTGTTTGAACTTTCTAACGGAGCACTATGGGTTAATGAACTCGCTCCCCGTGTCCACAACTCAGGCCATCTGACCGCAGAAGCTTGCCCTACAAGCCAGTTTGAACAGCAGATCCGCGCCATCTGCGGACTTCCGCTCGGGACAGTTTCGCCAATTGGCCCCGCTGCCATGTTCAACCTTTTGGGGGACCTCTGGACTAACGGCGAGCCCGATTGGGCTCCACTCCTTGCCCTCCCAGCCGCCTCCCTCCATCTGTACGGCAAAACGGAGGCCCGACCTGGCCGAAAAATGGGTCATCTTACAATCCGTGCGCCCGATCTAGATCAATCCATCCAGTTGGGCTTGAGTGCCCTGAACCCGATTCGCACAAAAGCGAACCTGCCCCCTCTTTTACCCTGACTCTAGGCTGAAAAAGTCTCCTCGAATTCTTCCCAACTTTCCGTAGCCTTTGAATCATTGCCGGCTGGTGCAATGGTAGCACACCAGACTTTGGATCTGGCTGTTCCTGGTTCGAGTCCAGGGCCGGCAGCGACTACCGCCTCGGATCTTTTGCCCAAGTAATCTTTCCCATGGCTAGATCCCTCACCACCTCGGGTAGCAAACAGTGTTCCGCCTCCTGAATCCTGCCATGTAACGTCTCCGCACTATCTCCGACTTGCACGGGAACGCGGATCTGCCGTATCACAGATCCTCCATCCAACACCTCGTTCACCCAGTGCACGGTACAACCCGTTTCCTTCACACCCGCCTTCCAAGCCTGCTCCCATGCCCTCAAACCTGGAAACGCAGGAAGCAAAGAAGGATGAATATTAATCATCGCACCCCCAAACCTGTTCAAAAGAGGCCTCTTCACCACACGCATGTATCCGGCCAAAATCAAAAGTTCCACTCCCGCCTTCACCATCTGTTCCGCCAACCCTTCCTCAATCTCCTCCTCAAGTTTCGTCCGATATTTTCCCTGGGGACAAACCACCGTGCGGATTTCCCTCTTTTTCGCCTCTTCCAAAATCTTCGCGTCTGCCTGATCGCTCCCCACCACGACAAACTCCGCCGCAACCTTCCCCTCCGCCACCGCCGCCGCCAAAGCCACGAAGTTGCTACCCCGCCCCGATCCTAACACCCCCACCTTGAGTCTCTTCACGCCTTCAGTTTCTGCAAAACGGCTGTCGTTGATCGACCTGGCGTCAACGGCAATACTTCGACTTTTCCCCCACCTCTCTTGACCGCTCCCACTTCATCCTGATCCAACTGCTCCTCCCGATAATCGCCCCCTTTCACATAAATATCGGGTCGAACACCCTCCAAAAACCTCGTCGCACGTTTCTCAGAAAAAATCACCACTGCATCCACACAGCCAAGGGCCGCAACCACCTCCGCCCTCTCCTTCTCCCCGTTGATGGGTCGACCGTCCCCCTTCAGCTCCCCCACGCTCTTGTCTCCGTTCACTCCAACAACCAGAACATCCCCTCGCCTCCTTGCCTCCAGTAGAAAACGCACATGCCCCACATGCAGTAGATCAAAACATCCATTGGTCGCTACGACTCGACGCCCGGCTTTTCGCTCACCCTCTCTCCATGGCGAAAGTTTCTCCCAACTAAGAATCAATCCCATATGCACACATCTTGACCCGCCCTTTAGGACTCGCAACATCTAATCAGAAAGGCTTTTGTGCAACTTTATGGATTTTGACTGGTCCGCATACTCGTCTCCAGCCATCTCACCGCAAGAGGTGCAGGAAAGTTTCGAAGACCCTTTCTGCCTTCGCATTCTTCCCAGTAGCGGCCCGCTGGCCGAACACTCTCGCTTTCTCTGCCTTGGGAAAAGCCTTTCGGGCAAATCCCTCTTCTCTCTCTACAGCTCCGATGGACGCCGCATGCGCCCCATCGCCAGTCGAGCCATGACGCAACACGAAACCTACTTCTACGATCGCAAAGCCAAGGAATCCCTATGAGCGATCTCACTCAAATTCGCCAGTGGGAAGAAATCCCCTTCTTTCCCAACCCAAAAGAGGAAGCCAACTACTGGGCCACCCATCAACTCGACCCAGTTCTGCTCGCTGCCTCTCTCTCTCGCACCGAGGGCCAAGAGTCCACTTCGATTACCCTCAGAATGGATCCGCGAATGCTCAGTCGCCTCAAACGCCTCGCGGCTCGGCGATACATCAACTATCAGTCCATGATCAAGCAATGGCTGGCCGAGCGGATGGAAAAGGAAAATCCCGAAGCCTAATCTTACGCCACACGTAGCTCAGTAATCTCACCCATCTCAAAAAGAAGTTCGTACATTTCTGCTAACCCGTCCGAAAACTCCTCCGCTACCGAGCTGACGCACTGCCTCACCGCAGCAAATCCCTGCAACTCGCCCGTTGAATCATAGTAAGGGATAAAATCAATCCTCCACCTCTCCCCGCCTTTTTTCCCCTCTCCCATCGTCTGACAACCGTTCCCCGAAGCCAAACACCGTAATACTTTAACGGCCTCCCGACGCGCCATTTTCGCCCCTTGCCATAAAATATTTACAGGTGCGCCTATCATGGCCCTTGGCATCCCCCCTTCCCAACAGATCTTTAACTCACGATCCAAAATTGCCACTGCATGGCCCGACTTCCGCAACGCCCCAACAAGTAGTTCCTGGATAGTACTCATTTGGAATCCTACATAGGCATAATTCGCTTATTAGTACTTAATGTAAATATAAATTTACACTTATTTACAATTTTTAAGTTACTAAAATACAATAATTTATACCAATTTTTTGGCCTGTTTCGAAATAAGGGAACCTCCTCCTTCCGTTTTTCTATAAAAACCACTACTCTTGACAGATGTCCTCTAACTCAGACTCAAATTCCTTAAGCTGGAAATTACCACATGCCCGCCGCACCAAACTCATCGCTACGCTCGGCCCCAAGCACACCGAATCCAATGCCCTGTCCCAACTGATCGATGGAGGGGCTGAAATATTTCGCCTCAACATGTCGCACGCCACCCACGACTTTGTTCGCCAAGTGACCCCAAAACTCCGTTCCCTAGCCGCAAATCGGGGTCAGGAAATCGCCATCCTTCTCGATACCCAAGGTCCGGCTATCCGGACTGGAACAATCGGTCAACCTCGCCAACTCGCGGTCGGCGATTCTCTGATCCTCTCAATCGATCCCAAAGCTCCTTCACCCGCCATCCCTGTCAACTATCCCGACCTCATTCACGACCTCCAACCTGGACAAAAACTCCTCGTCGATAATGGAGTCATTCATCTTCAAGTGGTAAAAAAGGACACAACCTCGCTCCACTGCCGTGTACTCACTCCTGGCACCTTGGGCGATCGCCGTCACATCAATCTGCCTGGAATCCGCGTGAATCTTCCTGCCATCACTTCAAAAGATGCTGCCGACCTACTCGTGGGTCTCGAAGCAGGGATCGACTGGGTCGCTCTCTCTTTCGTTCGAGACCCTGAAGACGTCATTGCCCTTCGCAATTTTCTAGACCAACACAAAGCCCAAGACGTGAAAATTATTGCCAAGATCGAAGACCAACTCGCCGTCAAAAATATTCTCGGCATCATCTCCGCTGCAGACGCCATCATGGTCGCCCGTGGAGACCTCGGAGTGGAGTGCCCGTACGAGGAACTCCCAATCATTCAACGCAAAATTGTGAAACAGTGCATCACCTCAATGAAGCCCGTCATCGTCGCCACTCACATGCTCGAGAGCATGATCACCCACCCCCTCCCGACGCGCGCTGAGATCACCGATGTCGCCAATGCCGTTTTCGAAGGCGCGGATGCCATCATGCTTTCCGGAGAAACCGCCACAGGTCAATACCCTCGCGCCTGCCTCGAAGTCCTCGACCGCGTCGCTCGCCGCATCGAGCGCTCCGGCTCTATTGGATACCAAAAAGAGATCCATACCGAGGGCGAGGCGGACGGAATCGTCTCATCTGGCGTCCACCTCGCCAATGAACTGGGCGCCCAAGGCATCCTTCTTTTCACCCGCACGGGCCGAATG
>Ga0315904_10008078_pt1 | contig 13978 bp, 15 predicted proteins | sample LakEriMetagenome_6_FD_203529 | JGI IMG/M metagenome (GOLD analysis project Ga0315904, IMG submission 203529) | Freshwater fungal communities from buoy surface, Lake Erie, Ohio, United States - Buoy 12 MA120 | ecosystem: Environmental > Aquatic > Freshwater > Lake | place: USA: Lake Erie, Ohio... | reverse complement strand
CTGGAGCGCCGCCGCCGAGGTCCATCTGGACCGGGCGGCGCGGGAGGGACTCGCCCATGCCGGCCTTCCCGTGGGCTTGCTGCGGCCCGCATCGGGGAATGGGGCTTCCGTGCTGTGCCATGCCGCGGCGTTTCCGACCGAGGCCCTGCGGATCGAGGCCGTGGGCAGCGCCGACCCGTGGATGCGGTATGCAGGCGCGGAGGCGGGCTGGACGTTCCGGCGTCCGATGCGGTGGGAGGTGGTGGCGGGAGTGGCCTGGACCCAAGCTGCGAGCCTGCCCGGTGCGTTTGGGCAGGGAGCAATCCCTGTGGTGCATATCGGCACGGTGATGGGCGTAGACCGGCCGGAATGGGGGATGCGGTGTGGAAAACCTCCGGGACGCAACGGCGTCTTTCTGGGCGGCTGAAAGTAATTTGGCCCCTATGGGCGCCCTTGCTGTTTCTTCGCTGATTGCCCTGGGCCTCGTGGTTTTCACGATGCCAGCACTCATCCGCGTGGCCCAACTCAAACGCCTTGTGGACGAGCCCGGCGATGTCCGCAAACTGCACGCCCGGAGCATCCCGACCGTGGGTGGGGTGTCGGTGTACTTCGGCTGGGCATTCGCCGTGCTCGTGGGGTTAGCCTTGTTTGCAGAACCGGGCCTGGAACGGGGGATGTACCTGTGGGTGCTGGCAGCAGCCCTCGTCCTGTTTTTCATCGGCTTGAAAGACGACATCGTGGGGCTTTCGCCGTCGAAGAAGCTCCTTGCCCACCTTGCTGTCGGCACGATGCTCGTCGTGTTCGGGGAGTTCCGCATCACCACCTTCAGCGGGTTGTTTGGCCTGGAAACCCTGCCAGAGGCCGCCTCTGTCGCTTTCTCGCTCTTCGTGTACATCGTCGTGGTGAATGCCTTCAACCTCATCGACGGCATCGATGGGCTGGCAGCCGGGTACGGAGTCCTTGCGATGATGGGATTTGCGGTGTGGTTCACAGAAACCGGGAACCTGCCTGCCTCCATCCTGGCCGCTGCCACGGCCGGTGCCCTCGCCGGGTTCATCGTGTTCAATTTCGCGCCGGCCCGCATCTTCCTCGGGGACTGCGGATCTCTGCCGATGGGGATGGTGGTGTATACCTCCGCGGTAACCCTCGTGAACACGCCTGCCGCGGCGCTTCCGTGCTACTGGCCGGACGTTTCCGCACCGCTCGTGGCCATGGGCTTGACGGCCTACCCGCTCCTGGACACGCTGCGCGTCTTCGGACTCCGCACATTCCGCGGACGTTCACCCTTTGCCCCGGACCGCAACCACCTGCACCACAGGCTCTTGCTGATGAATTGGGGCCACCAGGGGGCCGCAGTGTTCGTCTATGCCTTCACCGCCCTGTACGCCGTCCTTCCGATCGCGCTTGCCCGATTCGCGCCCGGCCTCGGAACGACAGGACATTTTCTCGTGCTGCTGCTGGGTTCGTATGCCCTGTTCCTCCCGGTGCTGCGGCGGACGCGGTTTGCGCAGGGGCGGGTGGAGGTGGGAATGAAGCGATGAGAACGAGTTTGAGTTTGAGCTTGAGTTTGAGTTTGAGTTTGAGTTTGAGTTTCGGGTGGGTGTGCGGGGATGCTGCGGCCCAAACCCCCGCTGACTCCACCTGGTATCTGCCACTCGATCGCTACGCCGCGGCCGCCGCAAAAGACTCCACCACGGCCACGGTGCAGCCGGTGGCCGGGTTCCGCTGGCAGGCGGCTGCCCGGAATCCCATCACTGGACCTCCGCGGCGGGTCGATGTCTTCGCGGGCTTCGACCTCGGTGTCGCCGTGCACGAGGATGCCGGAATGGGGGGGCGTGGAGTCGGGGCGGTGGGTGCGGAAGCGGCGGGAAAGCGATGGACGGCGTCGGGGGTGGCGGAGGTTTGGCGGTGGGGCGGGGCCGTGGCGCCCGCGCGCACCGAGGCGGGGCGGGTGGCCGGACTGGGCCGCGCATGGATGCGGCGGGAGGGCGCTGCGGGACTGGAGGCCGTGCGGATTGTGGGACGCGCGGCGTGGACGTTGAGCCCGTCGGTGCAGCTCGAAGGAGGCGTGCATCCGCACCACTGGGGAGCGGGCTGGAGGTCGGTTTGGCTCGACAGAGCCGCAGACCCCCTGCCCTACCTGCGCGCTTCGCTGGGCCGCGACCGCGTGCGGTACACCCACCTCATCGCGCGCACCACCACCGACGCGTCGACCCCGAAGGCCGGCTGGCTCGCCGCACATTCCGTGGACGTGGACCTCGGTGCAGGGTTCACCGGCTCCCTCTTCGGGGCCGTCCGGTGGCTCGAAGCAGACACGGGATACCGCTTCCGGTTCCCCTTGGCCTACGCTGTACCGGTGGTCGCCTTTCGGCCTCTGGAATACGCCGCCGGATCTGCCGACAACGCCCTGATCGGCGCGTCGCTGCTGTGGAAACGAGGCGTGTGGACGGCGTATGCACAAGGGGCGCTGGACGAGTTTCTCTACCGCGAAGTGCGCGCGCGGTCCGGTTGGTGGGGCACGAAGTGGGCCGCTCTGGTGCATGTAACGCGGTCGGGACCCGACGGGGGCGTACTCCTCGAGGGCGTCGCGGTGCGGCCGTACACCTTCAGCCACGTCGACCCGGGCACCGCCTGGGCGCACCACGGCACACCGCTGGGCCACCCGGCCGGAGCGAATTTCGCGGAACTGCGGGCCGTCGGCGAACGGCGGTGGGGACCGTGGCGGCTGCGGGCGAGTGCGGTGCGTCGGGTGCAAGGCGAGGGGCCGCGCATCGGCACCGACGTGGCTTCGACCTACATCGACCGGCCCGCGGACTATGGCATCTCGACCGTGTGGATCGGCGGCGGCGCCGTGCCGGAAGCGCGGTGGGTCAGGACGTGGATCGGGGCGGTCGACGCGGCGCGGCGGCTGGACCGTCTGGGGGGACAGGAGGCCTTCGTCCGCGCGGTCGCGGCCACAGAAGTGGGCTTGGTGGTCGAATGCGGCCTGCGCACGGACCGGGTGTGGGGCGACCGCACGTGGTGACCGGGGGGGCGCTACCTTTGGGCCATGCTGCGCGATTTGGCGACCCTCTTCAAGCTCCGGCTCGGATTTTTTGTGGTCGTCAGCGCCGTGCTCGGCTGGTACATGGCGGAAGATGCGATGGACCTGAGCACGTTGTTGCGTTTGGCCGGAGGCGGCTACCTCCTGACCGGGGCCTCGAACGGGCTGAACCAAATCTACGAACGGCGCACCGACGGCCTCATGGCCCGGACGGCGAACCGCCCGCTGCCCACCGGCCGCCTCAGCATGGCCGCTGCCCTCGCCGCGAGCCTCATCGCGGGCACCGTCGGCCTCGTCTGCCTCTTCTCGTTCAACCTATTGACCGGCCTTCTCGGGCTGCTGGCCTTGGTGAGCTACGCGTTCGTCTACACACCGCTCAAGGCGCGCACGGCGCTGAGCGTTTTTGTCGGTGCAATCCCCGGTGCGCTGCCACCGATGATCGGCTACGTCGCCGCCACGGGCGACTTCGGAATTGAACCCGGGACGCTCTTTGCTGTTCAGTTCATGTGGCAGTTCCCGCATTTTTGGGCCATCGCATGGGTGGCGCACGACGACTACGCGAAGGCCGGCTTCCGGATGCTTCCGTTCGCCAGCGGCCGCACGCAGCGTTCGGCGTGGACCATCCTGACGTACACGGCGTTCTGCATCCCGGCATCCCTCCTGCCGTGGGCGTTGCCGAACGGGGCGCCGATGGTGGGCAACCTGGCCTTGGCGGTGGCCGTGGCAGCGGGGATCATGTTTCTGGTGCCGGCGTGGCGACTTTATCGGTCCCTCGACGTAGCAGATGCCCGCAAGCTGATGTTCGCCAGCTTCATCTATCTCCCTGTTGTTCAACTTATTTACGTGCTCGATAAACTCTGACCATGGACGTTTTCGAAGGCCTCGATCCCGCGGTGCGTGCCCGCACCAAAACCATGCTGATGGCGTTCATCGTCTTCGCCGTCGTCATGCTCTTCGCCGGATTTACCAGCGCATGGATTGTGTCGAACATGGGTTCGTACTGGGTCCACGTCCGCGCCCCGCAAGGGCTCGTGACCTCGACCGCCCTCATCCTCCTGTCCTCCCTGACCCTGTGGTGGGCCACCCGCGAGATGCGCAGCGGCCGACCCGCGCGCAGCATTGCCGGCCTCGTCGCTACCCTCGCGCTCGGCATCGGTTTCACGCTGACCCAAACCTCCGGTTGGCGTGCCCTCAGCGCGAACGGCATGGGCTGGACGGTCACCACCACCGAGTCCGGCCTCGAGGCCTACCGCTGGAATGCCATCGACCGGATGCTCGAAGGTCCGGGCGTCTATGGAGAAGACTACGAAGTCCGCTGGGGCGGCCGTCCACTCGTCTACGATTCCACCACCGGCGACTTCTACGCGCCGGACGATTCGCTGAAGGCCCGACCCATCACCCGCGAGGTACTCAAGACCAGCAACACCGGCGGCGCCTACATCTGGGCCCTGATCCTCGTGCACATCGTCCACCTGGTTCTCGGCTTCATCTACCTCAGCATCAACCTCATCCGCGCCATCCGCGGCACCATCCACCCCGGAGATACGGTGCGGCTCAAAGCGCTGGGGGTGTACTGGCACGCGCTGGGAGCGTTGTGGGTCTATCTCTTTGTCTTTCTCTTCCTTGCGCATTGACTTATTGAGAATCGTTCTCAATAGCGGTGGAGTGTGCGGCGCTGGGCCGCGGGTGTAGCATTCATTTCATAAGTTTGCGCCCAAATTCCCACCATGGGCGGACAGGCAAAAGCGATTTCGACGGACGTCGCCTGGGGCGGCGGTCAGTCGCCCTTCGGCGTCAGCTACGGCAAAATGATGATGTGGTACTTCCTCGTTTCGGACGCATTGACGTTCGGCGGGTTGCTCACCGCATACGGCTTTGCGCGGGCCGGCACCACCGAGGCTTGGCCCATCGGTGAACAAGTGTTTCGGGCGCTTCCGGGCCTCGAAGGCGAATACCCGCTGATGTACGTGGCGCTCATGACCTTCATCCTCATCGTCTCCTCGGTGACGATGGTGCTGGCGGTCGAAGCAGGCCACCGCAACGACCGGAAGGGCGTCCTCACGTGGATGGGACTCACCATCATCGGTGGCTTCTTCTTCTTGGGTTCGCAGGCATGGGAGTGGTCCCACTTCATCCACGGTGGAGGCGGCTGCTTCCAGTTGGCAGCTCCCGTGACCATCACCGGAGAGGACGGTCAGCCGATGGAACTCGCAAAGGGCGACTGGGTCTACATGGACCACCACTTCGGCGAGCTGGCTGAGCACTGGGTGGAAGGAAACCCCGATGTGAGCCTCGTGGAAAACGGTGGTGCGGTCAAGTTCATCGAGACCGGTGCGCACAGCCACGAAGCAGAACTGCACGAGTTGCGCGTGAACAAGTACGTGGAGAACGAAACCCATGTGCACGGCGCGGATGCCGCTGCATTGTGGAAGAACCGTTCCGAGGTCTTCTCCTTCGGAGCAAACCTCCACGATTCAGAGTACGCCTCGCAGCAGACCTATGCGGATTTCTTCTTCTTTATCACAGGTTTCCACGGATTCCACGTGTTCTCGGGGGTGGTGATCAACATCATCATCTTCTTGATGGCTTACAACGGGGTCTTCGAGCGGCGCAAGCACTACGAAATGGTCGAGAAAGTGGGACTCTACTGGCACTTCGTGGACCTGGTGTGGGTGTTCGTCTTCACCTTCTTCTACCTCATCTGACCGGACGACTATGGAACGCGACGACTTGCTTGTCAACGACAGCTATTCCCTGAACGCCCACCACAGCGAAGAAGAAGGGACAAAAATTCGCAAGAAGGTCTGGGTGGTCACGGCCATCTTGACCGCACTCACCACCGTCGAGGTGGCCATGGGCATTTACTTCAAGCGCTCGGATGCGTTCTCGTGGACGATGATCAAGTGGACGTTTATCGCCCTGACGCTTGTGAAAGCCGCGTACATCGTGCTTGTTTTCATGCACTTGGGCGATGAGCGCAAGAACCTTCGGTGGGTGGTCATCGGGCCCTACATGCTCTTCATCCTGTACCTGATCTTCATCGCACTGACGGAAGGCTTCGGGCACATGGACCTCTTCAACACCTTCCACTGACCGGGGCCCACGCTGCCCCTGCCATGGCCACCGCCCGACGCTCCCAGACTGCCAAATGGCTCGTCCTGGGAGGCCTCTTGATCGCCCTCCCGCTGGGAGGTTTGGTGTTCTTCGGCGTCTTCGGGGAGCACCGGTTCAATACGCTGCCGTACTATGGTCCGGAAGGCCCCCTGGCCACGCGCACTCCAGAGGCCCGACGTGTCGGTGACTTTGTGCTCACAAACCAGGACGGGCAACCGTTTACGCCGGATTCGCTCCGTGGGCAGGTTTGGCTTGCGGCCTTCTACAGCACAGATGCTCCGCACGCCGCCTCGTTCACGAAGCAGCTGCTCTGGCCAAACTTCCGCTACCGCGACGAAGCCGACGTGCGCACGGTCTGCTTCTCGCTCAACCCCGCCCACGACACGCCCGAGGTCCTCGCCGGCTTCACTGCGCGCATGACGCGCTACAACGGTGCCCCCGGCAAATGGCAGTTCCTCTCCGGCCCGGTCGCCGAGGTCCGCCGCATCATGCGGGAGAGTTTCATGCTCGTTCCGGACCCGGCGGACTCGGCAAACGTCGCCACGGTGTGGCTGGTCGACGGCGAAGGGTACCTCCGGGGCGTCTACCACGCCGCCTCCGAAAACGACATCCGGGACGCCGTCGAGGACATCGCCCTCCTGCTCAAGGAACGGGACGAAGCCCGGTACGCCGCCCGCAAAGCGCGGGAAAAGGCCGTGGAAGCTCCTCCCCTGCCCGTCCTCGGTCCGGAAGGCCACACGGTGCCGGCCTTCGCCTTCACCGGCCTGGACGGCCGCGAATTCAGCCACCGGGATGTGGCCGGCCGGATCCGCGTGGTGGATGCATTTTTTACGTCGTGCCCGACGATTTGCCCCATCATGGGGAGCCAACTCGCGCGCCTGCAGGCCTTGCTCGATGCCCGCGGCATCGGTGCGGACGACGTGGTGTTTTTGAGCCACACGGTGGATCCGGAGCGGGATACGCCCGAGCGTTTGGCCGCGTACGCGGCAAAAATCGGCGCCGACACGGCCCGCTGGAAGTTCCTGACGGGTCCGCGCGATGACCTGTACGAGCAAGCCCAGCGCGGATACTTCCTGACCGCGCTGCCGAGCGACTCCGCGGCGGGCGGTTTTTTCCACAGCGACAGCTTCGTGCTGGTGGACCGCAAAGGCCGATTGCGCGGCGTGTACGACGGCACTGCAACAGAAGAGGTGGATCAGTTGTTATCCCACATCGAACAGCTGCTCGTCGAAGACGATGCGCAGCACTAAACAACCGAAGATGAGTTCTGTACCGACGTGGTTGGAGGGTGAGCGCGGGATGCGGCGGTTTGTTTGGACCGTGGCAGCGGCCATTCCGGCGGTGGTGGCCCTGTTGTACGTGTTGCCCGCTCCCGGCGACCTCGATCCGGAGACGCAGCAGCGGCTGTTCTTGCTGCCCCGGCTCAACGCCCTGCTGAACGGCACGGCCTTCGTGTGCTTGCTCGCCGCCTACGCTGCGGTGCGGTCGAAGCGCATCGTCCTGCACAAACGGCTCACCACCACGGCCCTTGCGCTCAGCGTGTTGTTCCTGCTGAGCTACGTGGCCTTCCACGCCACCACCGAATCCACGAAGTTCGGGGGGACCGGAGCGGTGCGGACGGTGTATTTCGTCATCCTGCTGAGCCACATCCTGCTGTCGGCCATCATCGTGCCGCTCGTGCTGTTCACCTGGGTCCGCGGGTTGCGGATGGAGGTGGAACAGCACCGGCGCATCGCGCGGTGGACGTGGCCGATTTGGCTCTACGTCACGTTCACCGGCGTCGTGGTGTACTTCATGATTGCGCCGTACTACCCCGCATGAGACCGCCTTACCGCTGGGGCCGCGCCGTGCTCGTGGTGCTGCTCGCCGCCTTTGCCGCAGAAGCTGCGGCCCAATGTGTCATGTGCAAGGCCGTGGCCGAGGACAGTGCCGAGGCGAACGGACTGGGCCGGGGCCTCAACACCGGCATCCTGTATTTGATGGCCGTGCCGTACGTCCTGCTCGCCGTGTTCGGGTTTCTGTGGTACCGCAACCGAAAGCGTACTACGGCCGCCGCAGAAGGCACGGAGGCATAGGGACCGAGTCCGGAAGCACACTACCTTTAGAGCATGGCCCGCCTGCAGGTTTTCGCGGTTGCCCTGCTGATTTCAGTGGGAGCACATGGACAGTCCGTTTGGGATTTGGAGCGGTGCCTCGGGCACGCGATGGAACATGCCCTCGCAGTGCAGGATGCCCTGCTGGCCGCGGAGCGTGCGGAAACCGGTGAGCTTCTTGCGCGGGGTGCTTTCCTGCCGAACCTGAACGGTACTGCCTCGCATGGCTACAACGTCGGCCAGTCCATCGACCCGTTCACGAACCAATTCGCTTCCACCCGAATCCGGTCGAACAGCTTCGGACTGAGCACCGGCGTGGTCCTGTTCAACGGGTTCCAGAATCACCTCAACCTGCGCCGGGCGCGGCTGGGCATCGACCTCGCACAGGCCACCGCCGACCAAGTGCGCAACGAAATCGCGCTGGCCGTCGCCAGCACCTACCTGAACGCGGTCTTCCAGCACGAACTGGTGCGCCTCGCAGCCCTCAATGTGGCCGCAACCCAACGCCAAGTGGACCGCATCGGCCGTCTCGTGACGAATGGAGCCGCCGCCGAAGGCGATTTGGCAGAGGTGCGCGCACGCCTCGCTTCGGACAAAGCGAACGAAGTCGCCGCGCTCAACGCCCAGGCCCTTGCGGAGCTCGCCCTCGTGCAACTCCTGCAGCTCGACGCTGAAGCGGCACGCGACTTCACCCTCGCCATCCCCCGCGAAGAATCGCTGAGCCCCGACGCCTTGCCGGCTTCGGCCGACGCCGCGGTCGCACACGCCCTGTCCTCCTTTCCCCAAGCCCGCCGCGCGGACCTCACGTGGGAAGACGCCGGCTACGCACGCGACGTGGCCCGTGCACAGCAACTGCCCCAGCTCTTCGCCAGCTACAGCATGGGAACGGGCTATTCCGGTGCCCAGCAAACAGGCGTGGGCACTGCCGAAGTCGTGACCTTTCCCATCGGCGTGGTAGAAGGCACAGGCGCCATCGTCTATTCGGGTGCTGAGGTCTATCCGGACTATGCGCCGGTTCCTTTTTTGGACCAAATCGCGGACAACCGCCGACAGAGCCTCTTCTTCACCCTCAACGTGCCGATCTTCAACAACCTCTCCCGCAAATCCGACATCGCCCGCGCGGAAGTCGATGTGCGGTCCGCAGCCATCGCCCGCGAACAGGTGCGGACGACCCTGCGCAATGAGGTCGAAACTGCCTTCGCCGACGCCCGTGCCGCCGACGCCACCCTGACCGCCCGCACCGAAGCCCAGCTCGCAGCAGACCTCGCCTTTGCCCAAGCCGAGAAACGGTTCGAAGCCGGCGCACTCGACGCCTTCGCCTACGCCGACGCCCGGACCCGGCGCGATGCCGCCGCCGTCGACCGCCTCCGCGCGTTCTACGACGCCGTATTCACCTCGAAAATCCTGTCGTTTTACCTCGGTCGCCCGCTCACACTTTGATTGCCATGAAGATTTCAAAACGCATCTGGATCGGCGTCGCCGTGGTCGTGGTGGGACTCGGGGTGGCTGCCTATTTCTTCGGCGGCCGGACCAAGCCCACCGTGGTCGAAACCGAAGCGGCAGAAACCCGGGACCTCATCGAGCGTGTCACCGCTTCCGGAAAAATCCAGCCCGCCTCCGAAGTGGCCATCACGGCCCAAGTCAGCGGCGAAATCCTCGAGCTCCCCGTCAAGGAAGGCGACTGGGTCACGAAAGGCACCCTGCTGGTCCGCATCAATCCCGACCTCTACCAAAGCGCCCTCAACCGCGCCCTGGCTGGGCTCAACTCGACCCGATCCAACCTCGCCACAGCGCGTGCCGGTCTTGCCCAAGCCGAAGCGGCCTTCTCCGCTGCGAAAAAAGCCTGGACCCGCGCCCAACAGCTCCACGCCGAGCGGATCATCTCCGAAGCCGACTTCGACGCGGCCGAATCGGCGTACCGCGCCGCTGAAGCGGGCGACCGCTCTGCCCGCGAGGCCGTCGCCGCCGCCGGCTACGCCATCGAAAGTGCGGAAGCTTCCGTCCAAGAAGCCCGCGACAACCTGAACCGCACCGTCCTGCGTGCGCCGCAAGACGGCACCATCACGGCACTGGCGAAAGAAGCCGGCGAAAGCGTCCAAGGAACAGGGTTCATGGCCGGTGAGATCATCATGAAGGTCTCGAACCTCGGAGCCATGGAAGTCCACGTCGAAGTGAACGAAAGCGACATCGTCCGGGTGAACCTCGGCGACTCGGTGGACATCGAAGTCGACGCCTACCGCGACAAGGTCTTCCGCGGTACGGTTGTCGAAATCGGGAATACCGCACTCAATGCCACGGGGACCGCCGGCATGTCGATGGACCAAGTGACGAACTTCTCGGTAAAAATCCGCATCGACCTCGCCAGCGTCTCGGATGGTCTTGCCGCAGATTCCATGTCCTCGCCGTTTCGCCCGGGCATGAGCGCCACCGTCGAAATCCTGACCGACCGGGCGGCAGGCGCCCTGTCCGTCCCGCTCCAAGCCGTCACCACCCGTGGCGAGGGCGACGAGAGCAGCACGGGGGTCTTCCTGGCAACAGATGGCAAGGCGGTGTGGACCCCGGTGAAGACGGGTGTGCAGGACAGCCGGCACATCGCGGTCTTGTCGGGACTCGAATCCGGCGCGACGGTCATCACCGGCCCGTACGAAACCGTGTCCCGAACGCTCGAAGACGGCGACGAGGTGCAGGTCGGCGAAACGCCTCAAGTCGATGCGGCTCCTGTGCCTTGAGACCAGCGCGCGGACGTGTTCCGTGGCCCTGGCCGAGGGTCCGGAGTGCGTTTGGGCAGGCGAACGGCGGGACGAGGGGGCGTTCGTCCACGCGGAGGAACTTGTGCCGCTGATCGATCGGGGGGTGCGCGAGGCGGGGTGGCGGGCTGAGGAGGTCGGGGCGGTGGCGGTGTCCATCGGCCCCGGATCCTACACGGGGCTGCGGATCGGGGTAGCGACGGCGAAGGGGCTGTGCCACGCGCTCAGCGTCCCGCTGGTGGTGCTGGAGACGCCGGCGGTGTGTGTGGCGGGACTGGAGCTGGGGCCGGAGGCGACGGAGTTGCAGGTGGGCGATGTGGCGGTGGGGGTCATCGATGCGCGGCGGATGGAGGTGTTTGCGGGGTGCTACCGGAGGGTGGCGACGGGCTGGGAGCGGTTGACCGCGCCGGGGGCCGTGGTCCTCGATGGGGAGGGACCGGAGGCGGCGCAGCGGTTCGGGGTGGAGCTGGGCGGCCGGACGTGGTTCGTGGGGGATGCGGCGATGAAGATGCGGGCCCTGCTCGATGGGCCCGGACGGTGGTTTGTGGACCGGCCTGCGACGGCCGCCGCGATGGTGCAGGCGGCTTGGGTGGAGGTGGGGGCGGGCCGCTTTGCGGATTTGGCCTACACCTCCCCCGACTACGGCAAGACGTACCAGCCGGGAAAGGTGCGCAATCCTTTTGCTACCTGAATGATGCGGCACCTTCGACCGCTCGGTTGGGTCCTGCTTGCGGGCCTCCTCCTTTCCACCCGCTGCAACCGCGATGTGCAGGACATTCCCTATGTGCCTGTGGACTTTACGCTCAACGTCAACCTGCCTGCCTACATGAACCTCAGCGTGCCCACCGGATACGTGCTGGTGGCGGGCGGCTCGCGGGGCATCGTCGTATACCGCTACACGACGGACACCTTCGTTGCGTTCGACCGACATTCGACGTACGACATCGCCGCGGGCTGTCAGGTGCAGGTGAGCGACGACGGCATCTTTCTCGTGGATCCCGACACGTGCAGCACGTCGCAATGGTACATCTTCGACGGCACCGTCGCCGAGGGGCCGGCTACGCTGTCGCTCCACCGCTACTACACGAGTTGGAACCCGCCGATCCTGCGGGTTTACAACTGAGTAGCCGCCTGCGGAGGGCGGAAGCGGGCCACCAAGGCCACAAACAGGGAGGGCAGCGGAGACTGCAAAAAGCCAAGGAATTCGCGGGCAAGCGCGTAGCCTGCAGGAGGCGGGATGAGAAAGGCTCCGATGCACATGCAGAGACCGCTGCACACGTAGAGCGCCACGAGCAGGTGCACGAGACGCTGCGCTTCCAGCGCGCGGAGGAGCAGGAGATCGAGGGCGAAAAACAGCGCGACGGCAGCGACGGCCAGGGTCCATTTGGCCCACACCATGTGCTGCACATCCGATCGATGGAACGGCGGCCAAGCTTCGCGCACCTCGAAGTACTGCGCCCGCATCACCGGTGCATGCTCCGCCCACCATGCCGTACGACCAGCCGCGTCCGCCGCCGCGAATTCCGGATGTGCCTCAAGGACTTGGAGGTAGTGGTTCACGTGCAGTTTGCCCCATTCGAGCATGTACCCGACCGTGAGCGACAGCAGGAGCACCGCGGTGGCCCGCACAAGCATGCCCTTCATCGGAACTTCGGATGCGTGACATACAGGTACCACAACGCGAGCACCACCCCGTACACCAGCACGGTGAATGTGTAGTCGTGGTTGAATTTCAGCAACTCCGGCGCGTGCGCCTGGATGAATGTCAGGGCCACGACCCGGGCGAGGTTGACGGCGTACAGGAGGGCGATGCCCGCAGGAACGAACCAAACCTTGTGCCGCCCCTTCCCGGGAAAGGCCACCACAAAGACCGTGAACAAGGCAAACAACACCACGCCGTCGCACGGCGCCCCGATGGTCACGCCGGCATGCCCCACGAGTCCCACTTCAGAAGGCCACGTCCCGTCGCCGATCCGCATCGCCGCGCCGAGCACCTCTCCGATTCCACGGGTACCGTACACAAGCGAGGCAATGACGGCTTCATCCAAGGACGTAAGCGGCTTCAAAACCGCCTCGTACAGCACGTACCAGCCGGCGTAGCCGCCCACCCCCGCAAGGAGGAACCGGATCAGCGTCCGGTCCCGGTCCACCAGCGCCTTCAGCCGCGCTCCGGCCATGCCGGCCTCAGTAACGGTAAGCGTCCGACTTGAACGGACCCGCCACCGGCACGCCGATGTACGCGGCCTGGGACTCCGTCAGGGTATCGAGCTCGACGCCGATTTTTGCCAAATGCAGCCGCGCCACCTGCTCATCGAGGTGCTTCGGCAGCGTGTACACGTCGTTTTCGTAGGCCGTGTAGTTGTTCCAGAGCTCGATTTGGGCGAGCGTCTGGTTCGTGAAGCTGTTTGACATCACGAAGCTCGGGTGTCCGGTGGCGCAACCGAGGTTCACGAGGCGGCCCTCCGCGAGCAAAATCACATCCTTCCCGTTCACCGTGTAGAGGTCCACCTGCGGCTTGATGGTGTCTTTCGTGTGGCCCCAGGTCTGATTCAGCCACGCCACATCTATTTCGTTGTCGAAGTGACCGATGTTGCAGACGACGGCCTTGTCCTTCATCCGCACGAAGTGGGCCTCTGAGATGATGTCGCGGTTGCCCGTCGCCGTCACCACGATGTCCGCCTCGGCCACCGCATCGAGCATTTTCTTCACTTCGTAGCCGTCCATCGCCGCTTGCAGCGCGCAGATGGGGTCGATTTCGCTTACAATCACACGGCAGCCGGCGTTGCGCAGCGAATCCGCCGTGCCCTTGCCCACGTCACCGTATCCGGCGACGGCTGCCACTTTTCCGGCCATCATGAGGTCGGTCGCCCGGCGAATCGCATCCACCGCGGACTCCCGGCAGCCGTACTTGTTGTCGAACTTCGATTTCGTGACCGAGTCGTTCACGTTGATGGCCGGCATCGGGAGCGTACCCGCCTTCACGCGGTCGTACAGGCGCAACA
>Ga0315904_10008075_pt1 | contig 13982 bp, 6 predicted proteins | sample LakEriMetagenome_6_FD_203529 | JGI IMG/M metagenome (GOLD analysis project Ga0315904, IMG submission 203529) | Freshwater fungal communities from buoy surface, Lake Erie, Ohio, United States - Buoy 12 MA120 | ecosystem: Environmental > Aquatic > Freshwater > Lake | place: USA: Lake Erie, Ohio... | reverse complement strand
GCAGGGACGATCATCTTTTCCACAGCTACAATCTGTTGGAGGTCGCGCAGGGGCGCGCCGCCGTGCATCACCTCGAATTGATGCTGGAGGGTCAGGTGGCCGCCCTTGGCAGTGGCGCCCTTGATCCTTCCGCCGCGCTGCGCCTCGCTGCGGCCCTTCGTTCCAGTCCGCTCTACCGGCAGGACCAGAACAGTTATCTTCTCTATCCGGATCGCCACGTCGCCTCTTTCCTTGAGCGAAACACGCTGCCCGATGACTGGCAAAACCGCATCCCGCAACTGGCGCGGCTCGTTCTAACAGGCAACCGCGGCCTCATCCGCACCGATGACCACGGCCGCGCCCATTTCCATCCGGACCTCACCAACCACCGCGACTTGCAGGCCAAGCTCGACGAACTCGCGATCGAACCCGGTTTTCAAGATGCCGTCGCCGCGGAGCGCGACAGCGTCGCGGCATTGTGGGAGGAAATCTTCAAGCACCGTTCGTTCACCGGTCGCAGCGGGGCGATGTTCGCCTTCGAGGGACTGGGAAGCATTTACTGGCACATGGTCGCCAAGCTCCTGCTCGCGGTGCAGGAAGTTTACCTGCAAGCCTGCGACCGCGGCCCGGACAGCGCGGAAGCCTGCCAACTCGCCCTCGTTTATGACGAGATCCGCGCCGGCCTCGGCTTCACCAAGAATTCCGAAACCTATGGCGCTTTTCCCAGCGATCCCTACTCCCACACGCCGCGCCACAGCGGCGCGCAACAGCCGGGCATGACCGGACAAGTCAAAGAGGAAATCCTCACCCGCATGGGCGAACTCGGCGCGCAAGTCCGCAACGGGGAAATCCATTTCGAACCCGCGCTCCTCAAAAAATCCGAGTTCTTCGGAGTGCCGCATGTTTTCAAATACCATGACATTGATGGCGCGTCCGCCGAGTGGCCGCTCGGTCCGGACACCCTGGCCTTCACCTTCTGCCAGGTGCCGGTTTGTTATGAGCTTTCAGACCGCGTTTCGATCACCGTGGAGAAACAGGACGGCGGCAGCGTGGAACTCCATCAGAGTTTTCTCGCCAAGGACATCAGTTCCGCCATTTTCCGGCGCGAGGGTGTCGTCCGCCGCCTGCGGGTGCGCCTGCCGCGCGAATTCTTCATTTCGTGATCCAAACCCATGAAACTATCCATCAGGGAAAAGGTAGGCTACGGCCTCGGCGACACCGCCAGCAACTTCGTGTGGGCGCTCATGATGAATTTCATCATGTTCTACTACACCGATATCTTCGGCATCACCGCGGTCGCGGCCGGAACCATGTTGTTGTTCGCCCGCTTCACGGACGGGATCTGGGACTTCTTCATCGGCGCGGCGGCGGACCGCACCAAGTCGAAGTGGGGCCGATTCCGGCCATACCTGCTGTGGCTGTGCGTGCCGCTGGCCGTCGCCTTCATCCTCACCTTCACCACGCCGGATTTCAGCCCTTCGGGCAAGCTCGTCTGGGCGTGGATTACCTACAACGCCCTGATGCTGTTGTATTCCGCCATCAATGTTCCCTATGGCGCGCTTTCCGGCGTGATGACCGATGACTCCCTCGAACGGACCAGCATCAACAGCTACCGCATGTCGCTTGCACAGATCGGCGGCATCATCGCCAACTCCACTTTCCTCGTTCTCATCGTCAAACTGGGAGGCGACACGGAAAACAAGCAGCTCAACCAACAGATCGGAGCGCAAAACACCGTGTTTCTTTTCAGCGCCGTGGTGGTTCTGCTCTTCCTCGTTTCATTCTTCACCACCAGGGAACGCATCCAGCCGTCGGCGGATCAGAAAACCAATTTGCTGGAAGACCTCAAGAGGTTGTTCAAGAATCCGCATTGGATCATGATGTTCGCCGTGGGAATCATCAACATCACCCTTGCCGTCGTGCGGGGTTCCGCAGGAATCTATTATCTCCAGCGCTATCTCAAGATGGATTCCTCGGACGGGGAGAAGTCTTTTTTCAGGTGGGAGGCGGGCGGGGCCATCGAGATTTTCTATCTCGGGCAGATCGGAACCTACTTCCTGATCAGCGGACTTGCCATGATCTTCGGGGCGATGATGACACGCTTCGCAGTCAAGCTTCTGGGCAAGAAATGGGCCTTCATCGGCAGTATGGTCTTGGTCGCTCTCACCGCCATACCGTTTTATTTCATCAAACCCGATCAGTTTTCCCTGGTGTATCTCTTCCAGATACTCGGCATGATGTTCGCCGGGATCAATGCCACGCTGTTCTGGGCCATGGTGGCGGACACCGCGGACTTCCAGGAATGGAAATACAGGGTGCGCACCACCGGCGTCGCGTTCTCGGCGACCACTTGTGCGCAAAAGGCCGGTATGGGCATCGGTGCGGCCTTCGCGGGTTTTCTGATCTCACACTTCGGATACGACCCGAAGGCCGTCGAGCAGAGCGCGGAGTCGATACGCGGAATCCTGCTTCTCAACAGCCTGATTCCCGCAGGCGGGCTGCTCCTGCTTGCCGGCCTCTTCACCTTCTACGGACTCAACGAGAGACTCTGCAAAACCATGCGTGAAGACCTCGCCGCCCGCCGCTTGAATGAGGGAGTTTAGGCCCGTGCCCCGCATGTGCGCCGGAAACCATCGCGGATTCAGTGTCGGCGCGTGACATCGCGGACATGTCTGCAGCTGCATCGCCCGGCTCCAGAACAATACCAAATCGCAGAATCAAGAGGACTCTTCGGCCGGAGCGCGGAATTCATTCCAATGCCTTTAAGGATTGGCGGAAGATCTCTTTGCCCCGGCAGGGGTACTGGAAATCGCCGCAATAGTTGCGATTCACCGTTGCGTCTCGAAACCTTCCATCGCCCCTCCGGGGCTCGATTCCTTTGCACACGGCTTCCGGTGGCTCGCGCCACCGGCTAATTTCCACGATCCCTACCGGGATCAAGAAACAAGCAGACAAGTCGTATCCTTAAAGGGATTGGAATGAATTCCGCGCTCCATTTCTTCGTTCCTCATTCGTCATCTTGGTTGTGAGATCAGGTCTAAAAATCCCTTCGGTGGAGGCATATCTGGAATTCATGCATCGCTGTGGACGCGATTTCGACGACCGCCATCCATGGTGAGCCTAAACCTTCTGCCACCCTTCCGGGATCAGGAATAAAGAATCAAGGGTTTGAATCTTTAAAGGATCGGGCTTGACGTGCCGTCCTGTTGAAAGTCCGTCATCGAACCTGTCATGCCAGTTACGGCTCCGAGGTAACCCACAGGTTTTTCTTTTTCATCGTGCCTTTTTCAAAAACCCTGGCCGAGCCATCGCACATCAGGGCGTGGCACTTGTTGTTGTCGTAGCGGAACCATCCTTCACCGGTGCCCGTATCCTCGTTCGGGCCGACCGGCACTTTCTGGTCGCCTTGCTCGGGCGGACCGGATGTGCCGATGGCCGAGGACAGACGGAAGGCGGTGGCATTGCACTGGCCCATGTTGCCGGGGTTCTGGCATCCGTCCGCCATCTGGATGACATCGGTGGGATTGTCCACTTTGGAGAGATGCACCAGTTTCAGAGGCTTGGCACCCTGTGGCACCGTCATGTCGCGCGAGACCGCGCGGTTCATCGAGTAGGTGATCGGGTGCGACCATTTGTTGACCTTGACGGGTATGCGCTTGTTGGGGCCGATGAACTTGCTTTCCGTCGAGCGGAAGGCCTCCACGCCGTGCAGGTAGGGGTCGAGCACCTGCGCATAGGAACGGTTCGCTCCGTTGGTATTGTCCCAAGCCGGCGGGTAATAACTGTTGTTGTCCGAAGTCCACATCGCGCAGGCCACACCGATCTCGCGGAGATTGGTGAGGGTGCTTGCGGACATGGCGCTTTTACGGGCTTTGCCCGCGGCAAAAAACGCCACGCCGCCAAGAACCGCGATGATGGTGATGGTGACAAGCAGTTCGACCAGGGTGAACGCACGCTGGCGACTGATGGATGGGTTGGATTTCATGTCCGACGGCTTGGGATTTGGGGTTTTGGGGAGCTTGATTCGCCAGATTCGCCTTGTGCGCTGGCTTACGAAAGCAAATTTTCACAGATCATGGCACTTGTCCAGAAATTGATGCAAATTTACGCAACTTGTCTGTAAGTAATTGTCTTTAAATAGTTTAAATGCTAATGCATTGGCCGAAGATTTGGAAAATCAGGGCACTTGCGTGACTCTGGCCCGGAGAAATCCGGACGTTCCCGCACTCCCGCCGCTGCCGGGTGTTCCGGCGAGTCTGAAGGAATGGTAAGTCCAGCCAGCATTGAGAGTCGGCATGCCAGCCACACTGGCGGGGATCTCGACGACTTCGCGATCGAACACGCCCAGATCGGTGGAGCCTTCTATCCGATAGGAAACGCTGTCGATCACCGCCGTCTTTGCAGGCAGGCCATTGAACAGCGCACCATCCCGCACGGGCAGGGTCAGCACCAGCGCCGGATTGCCTCCGATTTGCTCGATGCGCGTGCGTCTTTTCCCGCTGGCCGCGGCGTTCGCGGGATTTCCATCAAGTGCGAACTCGATCAGATTGTTTTGCCCGTCTTTGTCCGGGTCTCCCGATGCGGTCAGGTCGGGATTGTTGATGCCTGTGAAATTGAAGCCGTTGATCCATGCGCCGAAAGGATCGCCGGTCGCGGAGGTCACTCTCACAGAGCCGAAGGGGCCGGCGTCCGTGATCCACACGTTCGGGCCGGTCACGCGGAAGCCGTATTGCACGTGGCGGCCGGCACCGGGATCGGTGTCGAGGCTGATGTTGAAAGTTCCCGCTGTGAGCGGCGCGGTCACGATGTTGGAAGATGAGTAATCCGGCGCGAAATCCCTGATGTAAGCCACGCCGCTGTGCGCGCTTGTCAGCGTGTTGGACAATACCTTGCCGCGGAAGGTGACCTTCCTGCCGGACAGTTCGCCGGTTTTTTCCACATACATGCTTGCTTCGACCACCTTGTTGCCGGGGTTGCCCGGCGCGCCGCCGCCGACATACCAAAAAGTGGACGGATCACTGTTGCTGTTGGGATACAAGCCCAGCTCGGAACCGTTGAAAACCGCGCGAAGGTCGGCGGCGGGGTGGGGTGTTCCGAAACGATAAACCCCTCCATTCTGTGGCAGATCGAACACATTGATGTATCCCAGCCACTGCGCTTGCGGATCGACGCTAACAAACTCCTCCGCCGGTGGAACAACGACGGTGTTTTCCATCAGACTCATGTTGTCGAACCAAACGGAGCCCGCAGCCATGGCGGGTTGCCGGAAAACCAGGCGTTTGCGCAGACTGGCCGTTCCCGCAGGCGCCACCAGCGTGCTTGAAGTGCCGATAACCGCGCCGCTCACGGGGTCAAGGCGGGTGTCCACCACGAAGTTCTGCCATGTTCCCGCAGTGCTTGCGGATGTCATCACGGGCGAGCGGTGGAGCGAGAGGATGTTGCCGCCCGCGTCGCGGAACGAGGCTTCGATCCATGCGGAATTGCCGCCTGCGATCTTGTCGCCCGCTGGTGTGAACATCCAGCCGTTCGCGCTGAAACTCTGGCCCGCTGACGCAGGAACATCCTGCCAGGCGCCGGAGTCGTTGGAAGCGCCGCTGAACTGTCCGAAGACTTTTACGCTCCTCGCGCCATTCTGCACCGTGCCGGTTTCCGAATAAACGTTGGCCCCGAAACGCGTCCAGTCCGGCAGGGCGGACGATTCAAAATCGGGATCCAGCAATGTGTTGCCGCCCGTCTCCGCTCTGTAAACCCTCACGTAGTCCACCGTCATGCGCTGCGGGAAAACCGTCGATGCATCCGGACTGCCCGGCCAGTTCCCACCCACGGCGACGTTGAGAAGAAGGAATTGCGGGCTGTTGAAAACCCACGGGCCGGGCAACTGTCCGGGAGTGATGCTGAAGTAGGGTTGCCCGTCGATGAACCAGCGGATGCGGTTCGCATCACATTCGATGGCATAGATATGGAAATCATCCGCAAGCTGCGCGCCCGGCAAGACATAAGTCCCGCCGATGCCGCCGCGGCCCGAGTATCCGGGACCGTGCACGGTGCCGTGAAGGGTGGACGGGACTGAACCGATGTTCTCCATGATATCGATCTCGCCACAGTGCGGCCAGCCGGCGGCATCGATGTTCGTGCCCAGCATCCAGAACGCCGGCCAGATTCCCTTGCCGCGGGGGATGCGGATGCGCGCCTCCATCCTCCCGTAAGTCCAGGAGGCCTTGTTCTTGGTGATCAGCCGCGCGGAAGTATATGACCTGCCGCCGAAATTTTCAGCGCGCGCCTCGATCACCAGCTTGCCGTCCTCGATGCGGGCGTTCTCGGTGCGGTTCGTATAGTATTGCAGCTCGTTGTTGCCCCAGCCGCCGCCGCCGGTCTCATGGACCCATTTCGCGGAGTCTGGCGGCGAGCCGTTGGTTTGCGTGAATTCATCCGCCCATACCAAATCCCAGCCAGCGGGGTCCTGCGCCGCCGCGGGGCGGACGGACAGGAACCCGGTTAGAAGCAGAAGAACGGCATGCGCGTGGAATCTCATGGTGCCGGGGCGAGGACCGCGCGGAGGAATCCCTGCGGGCCGCGCGGAGTGCCGCCGCCGATCGCTCCGTCGAGACGGAAGCTGCGGTAGGTCCAGCCGCTGCCAAGGGCAGGCAGGCCGTCGGAACTCGCGGGTGTGATTACGGTCACACCCTGATTGAAGGTGCCGAGGTCGTTGGAACCCTCAATGGTGTAAACCACACCGTCGATGGTGGCGGTTTTTGCAGGGCTGCCGGTGAATGTCGGTGTCGGATTGCCGCGCACGGGCAGCGTGAGCACCAGAGCCTGGTCCAAACCGACGGTCTCGACTCGCGCGCGCACCTTGCCGGATGCCACACCGCTGGCTGGATTGTCGTTCAGGGCGAACTCCTCGATGTTGGTTTTGTCATCACCTTCCGGATCGCCGGTCTGTGTCAGATCAGGATTGGTGAAATCCAGGAAATCGTACGATCTGATCCATGTCTGATAGGGGGTGGTGAACGAGGTCGAGGTGATCACCACGGAGCCGAACGAGGCTTCCTGACCGGGGACGACATTCGGACCGATCATTTGAAAGCCGTATTGCACGACCTTGGTGGGATCGTTGCTGATGGCCAGATTGATATTGAAAGCACCGGGCGTGAGCGGAGCCGAACTCACCGTGAAGCTGGAGAAATCCGCAGTGTATTCCTTGATGAAGGCGATGGCCGTGTGTTCCGAGGTCAGGTTGTTCGATTCCACGGTGCCGGAGAAATTCACGGTTTGTCCCGAGAGCGAGCCATTGAGTGCCTGCACATACATGTTGGCGTCCATCACCCTGTTGCCTTTGAGGCCGTCGTCATCGACATACCAGAAGGGATCGTCCAGGGCCGCCGTCGGATTCACATACGGACTGAGCGTGAGCGTGAGACCGGAGAAGACAGCCTTCAGATCGGCAGGCAGCCATTCATCGTTGATATTGGCGGGCGTTTCGCCGTCGAGTTCGTACACGTTCATGTAACCGAGCCAGTCTTTGGCCGGATCGACCACCACGTTGGGATTGCCGGGAGGGATGTCGGTGGCGTTGATCGTCACCGAACCAAAGGGGGCGACATTGGCGGCCCAGACGTTCTCACCTTTCATTTGGAAACCGTATTGCACATGGCGTGCGGGATCGTTGATTGTCGCGAGGCTTATGTTGAAAAATCCGGGCGTGAGGGCGACGGTGGTTTGTACGGATGAGGAAAAGTCGGGCGCGAAGTCCTTGATGAAGGCGATCACCGTGTGGGCGGACGTCAGGCTGTTGGCTGCGACGGTGCCGGCGAAGGTTACGGTCTGGCCGGCGAAGCCACCGGTGTTCTGCACATACATGTTGGCTTCCATGCTTTTGTTGCCCGAGCCGTCCGGCTTGAACCAGAATGTATCGCTCAATCCGTTCGGAGGCGCGATGGTGTTGGGGGAGAGAGTCAGGGTATTTCCGGAAAACACGGCGCGCAGGTCGGCAGTCCCCCAGGAGCTGGGAAATACGAAGCCGCCGCCATTGGACGGCAGCTCGAACACATTCATGAAGCCATTCCATGTCTTGGACGGGTCCACGGTGACGGTGATGTCGGCCCTGAGGGCGGACGCGGGATGGAGCAGGGCGCACAGCGCCAGGATGCGGGTCAGGTTTTTCATGGAGTTAGGTCAGGGTTGGGTTACTATATACAAAGAAACATCCACCTGCGGTGCAATACCGCAAGTGGATGTTGGTTTCAGGTGGTCAGTGTGTGCAGGTCATGGGGTTTCTCCGACTCTGTAGAACTTCTTGCCGGGAGGTGAGATGGGGTCTGCCACGGAGTAGATGCTGCCATTGCCGACGACGGATGATCCGAAGTTCGTCCAATCGACGAGGTTTCCGGAGGTCCGGACTTGATAGGTCCTGCCCGCGACGGACTGCCAACTGACTTCCACGCCGGGACCGGCGGTGGCAGGGATTACTTCGCTGTTGCCTTCCAGAGTGGGTGTGAGCAATTCGACATCGTCGAGCAGCGTAACCCACTTCCAGTTTGCCGCAGCACCCAGCGCGTGAGTCCAGCCAACGTTCATGGCGACGGCGCCGGCTGGGGCAGTGAAGCTATGTTGAACCTGGGTCCATGTGTTCCCGATCGAGGCGAAACTCACGAAAGTCGGTCCACCGATCACGCCGTTGAACTCATTGAAGAAGAATAGGCTGAACTGTGGGTTTGCACCACCGGTCTTTTCGACGTGGGCGGCCCAGAAAGACAGGTTGTAGCTGGTGCCTCCGACGACTGCGAAGTTGTCGCTGCGCACCACCACATTGGGGGCCGGCACCGGGTCAACCGGGCCGGTAGCGGATTCAAGAACCAGCATTGCCGCTCCGGTGTGTGGTGTGTAGCCACCTGTGTAGGATCCCAATGCGGTTGCCGAGCCGCCGTTGATAGCGGAGAGCGTGTTCCAATTGGCGGCGGGTGTTAACGGAGGACTGCCTGCGGTTTCAAAACCGGGGTTTTGAACGGCGTTTTCCAGCAGGAAAGGCTCGGCTTCGATCACTTGGTAGAAATTCGAGGGAGTTTGTTCGAAGATGTAGGGCACGGAGGTTCCGGGCACCGGACTGCCTATATTGACCCACGCGTCCTCGACGGCATTCCTCTTCTGTGGCTGATAGGTGTTGTTTACATTGCCTACTGCCCAGCCGACGACCGTGCCTTTTTCGATGTTCGCGGTGAACGGCGGCGGCGGGCCTGGAGGGATGATTTTCACGTTGTCGAAGGCGACCACGGAACCGGCGCCGGGACGCAGTCCGAACTTGGCTTGTGCAGGGGCAGTGGGAACGGTGAGCGGGATGGAGTAGGTGGCCCACTGCGAACCATCACCGATGATCGCCGGGTATTGTTCCAAGACATATGCCGCAGGACCCTCCAGGCGGATGCCGCCGATGTTGGAGCCTGAGACGAGCTTCATGTCCACCTGAAGAGTGTAGCTGTCGCCTGGTGCGAGGCCCAGGGAGGCGAATGTTTTTTCGGTGTTGTTGAATGCATAGAGAACACTGAACCCGGCAGTGCCATCCAGAACCGCGTTTCCATCCGGGTTACCACCGCCAATCGGGAAAGAGGGTGTTCCCTGCGTGGTGCCCCAGCCATTTCCGCCGGGGATTTCGAAGTTGCCGTTGGGCACAACCGGAATGATGGGCACCGGCGTGTTGTCATAGCGCACGTTGTCATATCCGACTTGCGAGTTTGAACCCCACAGCGGGACGACCTTGAGGGCGGTGACACCTGGCGGAATGTCGAACTGGAACTCGTAGGTTTCCCATGTGCTGCCGTCGCCGATCAGAGGCTTGAAGGTATCGCCGGTGCTACCGCTCGGGGAGAAGTCGAGCTTGAGTCCGCCGATGTTGGCTCCTGCCAATCGTTTCATGTCGATGAGGAACTTATAGCGCTTGCCTGCCTGGAGGCCGAGCGAACCGAGACTCATCGGCGCGTCACCATTGGCAATCAGGACTGCAAACCACGTCTGCGAGGCAGCGAGGCCGTTGATCACGGCATGGCCGCCGGTGTTGCCGCCGGTTGCCGGATAATCTACCGTGTGGCCGTTGGCTTGGGCGAAAGCCCAGTTGGCTCCGCCGGAGGAAAAGTCGCCGTTGGGGAGGAATTGGATCGCTCCTTGGGCGCTCATGGCAGCGCCTAACATGGCGCAGAGGGTTAGTTTTCTAATCATGGTCTTCATCGGATTTTTATAGGGTTGCGGATACAGGGGAGAGATTTCTCGTGGGTTGGGACTGCCCGGATGTGCGGGCGGTCAGGGGTCTTGGACTGGGTTGGTTTTTTTGGATGGCAGGGGTTTTGCGACCATCCACAGCCAACTTAGGAGCCAGTTTCCGCTTGTCCAGAAATTTTATGCAATTTTATGAAATTATTTTTCAGGAGCTTTTCGGAAAGACTCGCAACACATTGATCCAAAGCACGTTGATAGGGAAATAATCGACCTTCGATCACCCCCGCTTTTGCACCGGTATGCCTGAAATCAGGCTTCGGATTTGCGCTCTGGCGTCAGTTTGACGGTGAGCGTCCACTCGCGGACTTCGTCGGGTGCGAGCAGGGTGAAGCGGGATGGTTCGCGGATGTCGGACAGGCGGTCCACAGGCGCGTTGGTGGGTTCGATGGCCCAGTGGTGGAGGCCCTTCCAGAAGCCGCGGGTGATCCAGATGCCGGCGTAGGGGAAAAGCTCCGCCGGCCATTCGATTTTGAGGCATGCGCCGTTTGCGGTCGCGATCGCGGCATGTCCCTTGGACAGCGGGCCGAGAAACACCTTGGCGGCGGGAGTCGCATCCGCAGGGAACACCGCACGCGAGAGATCGGTGCCGGGCTGGATGTGCGGCCAGGCGGGGCGTTCTCCCTCTGCCGCGTAGCAGGATTTCTCCGATGTGAGGATTTGATCACCGGGTTCCCATGAGAAAAGCGGGTGCCACGCCCACAGAAAAGGGGTTTCCGTATCCGCGCAGTTGCCGAGGCGGTAATGGAAGCGGACTTCGCCGCCATGGATCGAGATCCGGCGTTCGAATGCGAGAGGCAGGGAGCGGAGCGCCCACTGGCAGGCAAAAACTCCGCTTTTCGCCATGTTCTCATCGAAGGCCGGGATCTGGTTCCAGAGTTCGCCGTGATCGCCGAGTTGCGCGCTGCCAACGGTGCAGGGCAGGACGGTGGGCAGGCATTCATCAAGTCCGGCACCGGGTCCGGTTTCGTAATTCGAGGGATCCGCGGGCCGCCAGATCCGGCGTTTGTTAGAAGGCGACCAGCCGTCAAGCCACTCGCGGCCGGTGGCGAGGTGTCTTAGTGAAACCAAACGTCCGCCAAGCTCCGGCACGATCGAGATGGAGAGCACGTCATTGGCCAGCGTGTGGATGGTGAAATCCTTGAAGCTGGTGCATGAGTGGCGGATCGACATGGCATCAGGGCTTGTCTTTGGATAACGTGATCCCGCCGGGTTTGACGATCAGTTTTTTTCCGTCTGAAAACGCGACGTTGAGCGGGTCCGATCCGAAGTTGTATGCGGCATAGGATTTCCTGCCGTTCTTATGATATACATTCGTGAAGGGATGAGTGGAGGTAAGCTTGGTGTCGTTGATCCCCAGCGTGTGAAGCGTGCCGATCCAATGGTCCATGAAGGCATGGGTGTTGCCGCCTTCGAGCGTGCAGCCGGGGTTTTTGTCGAGGTATGCGGCTGCCGCGGCAGGATCGTTGAGCGCGCCGAACATCACGACCAGATCACCCCAGCCGTTGTTGAAGTCGCGACCTTCGAGGCGCTGGCCGGCGATGCGTTCGAAGTTACGTTTCACGTAGTCCGGATGGCGGCCCATGTAGATCGATGCCGGGGTGAATGGCAGCCAGTTGATGCCGTGGATGTGGTCGATTTCCGCGGAAAACCAGGTTGCGAAGGCTCCCTTGTTGCCCCACACCATGCCGAGCGCGACCTGTGGGAATTCTTTGGGGAAATTCGTGTCCGAGACATCAAACCAGTATTCCTCCACGGCTGTACGCTCGATGTTGAAGAGGCTGACACCGGTATCGAGGATCGTGGAGTCGCCCGTGGCCGCGCCCCACAACATCATGCCATACCAGGCGTTCAGCGATTCGGAGGAGGACTCCTGGTTGTTGCCGTCGGCGAAGTTCGCGTCGCCCGATGCCCATGAGTGGCCGGCATATTTGTCGAAACAACGCATGTGCGGAAACATCTTGTCGTTGCGGTCCGGCGAGGCGATGTCGCGGATCAGCAGGTTCACCATGTCCTTCCATTTGCCCGCCCATGCCGGGTCGGTGCGGGCAACTTCACCGGCGGCGCGAATGAAGTAACCATAGTGGAAGTGATGGTCGTTGAGCGGCATGTCGCTGCCATAGGAAGGCTTGTTGCCGATCAGCGAGCCCCAGGTCGAATTATAATAAAACATCGGTGGCTCCCCATCGCCAGAGGCGGTGAACCAGTTCTCAAGACGTCTTTTGATCTCATCGATGAATTTCTTTTTCAGCTCTGTTTCACCGGCCGCCTCGGATATGCCGCTCAACGTGGCGAGCCTGCCGAGATACTTGCCCTCCCAGTAAGTATCCGCGAATGGAGGTGGAGCTGTTTCCGCCTCGGAGCGCAGGTATCCGATCAGGCGCTTGCGATCCCTGATGCCCTCCGCGGGAAGCATCGGCAACACTCCCTGCACGGGAGTTTCCGTCATGAATCCACTGCCTTCCGCGATCTTCAGGGTGCCGCGCACCGAGGCATACACTTGTCCGCTGAGTTTGGCGGATGTGTATTTCCACTGGTGCGGATAGAGTGCGTATATCGTCCCTTCGCCACCGCCCTCCATGGCGCGCGTCTTGAAGTGATAGGTGGCCTTCACCTTGCCGGGCAGCACCTGATAGTCCACCCGCGTGTCGGTCACATGATTGTGCGCGCAACGTGCGAAACGCTCCAGAGTCGCCTGCTTGTCGTCAGGCAGCAGGGCCACGGAGAAATAGTTTTTTCCTCCGGCAAGATTGGTGAAAACCGATCCATCAAGTCCGCTCCAATGCGTGCCAGTGGCCGCGAACAAGCCATAATGGTTGCCTTTCACGGTCACGCCCAGCACGGCGTCCTTCTCGCCGCCAGCCCAGACGCGCGGTTTGTCGCTGAAGCGCAACACCGGATCACCGCCGCTGAATGTGGCATACACGAACGGACTGCCGTGGCCGTAAGTGGTTTTGAGCGATGATTCACCGGCGCTGAATGCCGCGGTGACGAACCAATCCGAGTAGCCGCCGCATTCCGCGGATTTGAAGAGCGAACCCGAGGTCAGACCGATTTTGACATCTCCCTCCGGAGTGAGGCCGCCGCCCATGATGGCCTGCTCGTTGGCCACGATCGCCGCTCCCGGATAGGTGATCGCCAGACCCTCCGGCGTGCAGACCATGCCCAAGGGGTGGGCGAACATGTTGGCGGAAAACTCCTGCCAAACCATCGAACTCCACCATTGATTGGTGACCATCGGGCCGGTGACATCGGCAGTCCGGAAAATTTTCTCCGGAAGGGCTTTGAAACCTGCGGGCAGGGTCGTCGAGTAACTGCCTGCACCCACTTGCACGACCTCCGCGCCCGCCATCCATGGAGTGGCGCAGAGCAGGACAAGAAGGCGGGAAGACGGGCGGCGGGTTGGGATGAGTCGGGTTTTCGTGAGCATTTTCGTGGAACGGGTTTGAACACCGAGACACCGGCCGATACGCAAGGCGCCGAGTGTGTCAGCTTGCCAAGTAAAAGCACGGGTATGGGGGCTGGCAACCAAATATTGCATAATTTTGCATGAAATGAATTTTGAGTGCAACCTGGTCAGAGACGCCCGGCACCAGAAGCTTGCGGCACCGCAGCGAAGCGCGAATCCCCCTGATTGCGGGTCTTTGGAGGTGTCTTGGAAAAAAATCTCCAAAAAGAATAAAAAGTGGATTGACTGGTCTTGGCGCGGGGCCGTAGCTTCGCGGGCCGCCACGAGCGAG
>Ga0315904_10008072_pt1 | contig 13988 bp, 7 predicted proteins | sample LakEriMetagenome_6_FD_203529 | JGI IMG/M metagenome (GOLD analysis project Ga0315904, IMG submission 203529) | Freshwater fungal communities from buoy surface, Lake Erie, Ohio, United States - Buoy 12 MA120 | ecosystem: Environmental > Aquatic > Freshwater > Lake | place: USA: Lake Erie, Ohio... | reverse complement strand
CAGGAACAGTTTAATGTTCCTTCTAAGGCAAAGACCATTGCCATTGTTCTTGCAGTTGCAGGATTGATCTTGGCTAGTATTGGCTTTGTTACTATGGATAAAAGCAACAAAGGTGGTCATGGCCATGATGCAAAAACAGAAGCGAGTCACAGTGCTGCTCCTGAAACTAAAGACGCACATCATCAAGATGAGCACGCAACCGCTGCTACAGCTCACGGCGCTGAGCATGGCGATAAAGCTTGCTGCGAAGAAGATGCTGACAAATTTGGTAACCGTGCTTCATATGAGAAAATCGACCATCCATGGCATACCCGTGTGTGGGCCTCTTTGCTCATTATCGGTTATTATGTACTTCTAATTTCACTTGCTGCGATGTTCTTCGTTGCAGTGCAATACATTGCAAATGCAGGTTGGAGTGCCGCTATCAAAAGAGTTCCTGAAGCTATCTATACCTTCGTTCCTGTTGCGTTCTTGGTAGTTCTTGCGGTTGTTTTTATCGCTAAAAATGACCTTTACCACTGGGCTCATTACGAACACCTTCACTTGAAAAAGGGAGATGTTGGATATGATGCAATCCTTGCAGGTAAATCAGGCTTCTTGAATACAGGTATGTTCTTGGTTTTCCCAACAGTATTGGTAATCATTTGGGTACTTATGGGACGCAAGTTACGCAGCTTGTCTGCTCAAGAAGATGCAGCTCAAAAAGGAGAGACCAAATTCTTTAAACTGTCTATTCGCTGGAGTGCTGCCTTCGCTGTAATCTACGGCTTTACACTTTCAGTTATCGCTTGGTTGTATATTATGAGTATTGACGCACACTGGTTCAGTACCATATTCGGTGTATACAACTTCGCTACAGGTTGGGTTTCTGCCCTTACTGTTATCTGTCTGTTTGTGATTTATCTAAAGTCTCAAGGCTACTTGAAAATCGTTTCTGACGAACACGTGCACGATTTGGGTAAGTTTATGTTCGCCTTCAGTATTTTCTGGACATACATTTGGATTTCACAGTATCTCCTTATTTGGTATGCACACATTCCTGAAGAAATGGCGTATTACCAAATTCGCTACGAACAATACAAGCCTTACTTCCTAGTGAACCTTGCCATGAACTTTATCACTCCATTCTTGTTCCTGATGATGCGTAACGCAAAACGTCACAAGATGGTGTTGAGTATCGCTGGTACAATCATGTTATTGGGTCACTACAACGATATCTGGTTGATGGTTATGCCTGGTGTTTTCGGTCCAGGACAACACATTTCCCTATTGGATATCGGATTGTTATTGCTATTCGCTGGTGTGTTTATGTACTGGGTTCTTGTAGCCCTTACAAAACGTGGCCTGATTGCAGTAAACCATCCTTATATCGAAGAATCTGCACACCACGATGTGGGCGTGTAATATTCAACATATTTCATTTAAAGAAGGGCAACAATCGTTGCCCTTTTTTTATGCCTGTGATTGCAATTGACTACACAATTCACATTTGGTTAGAAACTATGGCTAAGGCAATTTTTCTAATACAAATTGAGGGTTAACTTTGCCCTCGAATGGATATCGCACCAAAATATAAACCGGATTTAATTGAAGATAAGTGGTACAGCTACTGGATGGAGCAAGGATTTTTTAAGTCTACTCCAGACGAAAGAGAACCGTATTGTGTGGTTATTCCTCCTCCCAATGTTACAGGAGTGCTCCATATGGGGCATATGCTCAATAATACCATTCAGGATGTACTTATAAGACGGGCAAGAATGCAAGGTAAAAATGCCTGCTGGGTGCCTGGTACAGACCATGCTTCTATCGCTACAGAAGCGAAAGTAGTAAGAATGCTCGCCGATCGCGGCATTCAGAAAAAGGATTTGTCACGCGAAGCCTTCCTTGAATACGCTTGGGAATGGACCCACAAGTATGGCGGTATCATTCTGGAACAGTTAAAGAAGTTAGGCGCTAGCTGCGATTGGGATAGAACCCGATTCACTATGGAGCCGGATTTGTATGACGCCGTAATTGAAGTATTTATTGACCTGTATAAAAAAGGACTCATTTACCGAGGTACCAAAATGGTGAACTGGGATCCTAGCGGTAAAACCACACTAAGCGATGAAGAAGTAATCTTTAGAGAAGTCAACGATAATCTCTATTACATAAAATATAAGATCCAAGATTCAAATGGAGAATTTCTAACTGTTGCAACCGCCCGCCCAGAAACCATTGCAGGTGATGTAGCCGTTTGTGTAAACCCAAATGATGACCGTTACAAACACCTCATTGGTAAACATGTAATCGTACCGTTAATCGATAGGGTAGTTCCCATTATTACGGATGAATATATCGATATCGAATTCGGTACGGGTGTGTTGAAAGTTACACCCGCACATGATATTCATGACTATGAAATTGGCCTTAAAAACAATTTGACGGTTATCGATACCTTAAATGAAGATGGCACGATTTCCGAAGCAGGCCTGCTGTTTGTAGGTAAAGATAGGGCAGAGGCTAGAAAATTATGGGTTGAAGAACTACAACGTCAAGATTTGCTGATAAAAACGGATGCCTATACCCACAATGTAGGATTTAGCGAACGCACCGATGCCATTGTAGAACCTAGAATTAGTACGCAGTGGTTTTTGGATATGAAAAAGTTCATGGAGAAAAACCCAGAAGTGCTTTCTTCGGTAATGAACGATGATATTAAATTCCACCCAGCAAAGTTTAAGAACACCTATAACCATTGGATTTCTAACATCAAAGATTGGAATATAAGCCGACAGCTTTGGTGGGGACATCGCATTCCTGCTTGGTATCACACCAATGGCTCGTTTGAAGTAGCCGCCACAGCTGAATTGGCCGCGCAACAGTTTGTAGCTAAGGGAATTGAAACACAAGCTGCAGATCTAAAACAAGATGATGATGTCTTGGATACCTGGTTTAGCAGTTGGCTTTGGCCCATCAGCGTTTTTGACGGATATAAAGATCCTTCAAACCCGGATGTAAATTACTATTACCCTACCAACGACTTGGTTACAGCTCCTGAGATAATTTTCTTTTGGGTGGCCAGAATGATTATGGCGGGTTATGAATACAAGCGCGACCTGCCTTTCAAGAATGTGTATTTTACGGGTATCGTAAGAGATAAGCAACGCCGTAAAATGAGTAAAAGCCTTGGAAATAGCCCTGATCCCTTGGATTTAATTGCGCAACATGGCGCAGATGCTGTGCGCATGGGAATGCTATTGTGTTCGCCCGCTGGAAACGATATTCTTTTTGATGAATCTCAAATCGAACAAGGACGGAATTTCTGCAATAAACTATGGAATGCCTTCCGCTTGGTTTCAAGTTGGAATGTAGATGATTCTTTATCGTCTAGACCCAATGAAGTACAGGCGCTGAAATGGTTTGATGCCCGATTGAATGAAACCTTAACGGCCATTAACCAAAATTTCGATGACTATAAACTCAACGAAGCGCTGATGTCAGTGTATAAACTCATTTGGGATGACTTCTGTGCCGTTTTACTCGAGGCAGTGAAGCCTCCTTTCGGAGAAAAAGCGTCTTCAAATACAGTTCAATCGGTTAAAGGCTATTTTGATGAATTGCTCAAATTGCTCCATCCATTTATGCCGTTTATCACCGAAGAATTGCACCATGCATTGTATACAAACCAACCCTCAACTGCTTGTATTGTAAGCCAATGGCCGAAAGTAAATGAGGTGCCCGCAATGTCTACTCTTCCTTTAGAACTTGTAGCACAAGTTCGCAATTTGAGAAATGAAAAGAACATTGCACCCAAGGTTACATTAAATGTGGGTTCAGAAGCAGATTACACTGCTTTGGCTCAGATGAATGCGTTTATTGAGAAATTGGCCAACTGCAAGCTTCAACTCGATACCCCAGCACCCGCAAATACCATTTCGGTATTAATTGGAACTCAGCAAGTTTGGGTTGAAATGGAAGATACATTTGACGTAGAAGCTGAAAAATCGAAATTAAACGATGAAATCATTTATTTGGAAGGTTTCTTGAAGTCTGTAAATGCCAAGTTGAACAATGAGAAGTTTGTTGCCAATGCAAAAGGGGATGTGGTGGATAAAGAGAGACAGAAAAAGTCAGATGCAGAGGAAAAGATAGAAAGTTTAAGACAACAAATTCAGAATCTTTCGCAGAAGTAAGTTTATTTTGCAATCCATTGTGCTGAAAATCTGAGTAATTCCATCGTTTGATGGGCTATTTTATGCCATTTATGAACTTTCATCATATTTGTCCGTAAAAAAGCGAAGAATAGATTTCAATACATGCAATTTTCCTTTTATTTTGCACAACAATTAAGATGGGTATATTCAGCTTTCTTACTCAGGAACTGGCAATTGATTTGGGTACCGCAAACACCCTCATCATTTTTAAGGATAAGGTAGTCGTAGACGAGCCTTCAATTATTGCTTTGGAAAAAAATACGGGCAATGTTATTGCAATTGGCAAAGAAGCCATGCAGATGTACGGTAAGGAAAATGAAGGGATCAAAACCATCAGACCACTAAAAGACGGTGTAATCGCCGATTTTCAAGCTGCGGAGCATATGATTCGTGGAATGATTAAAATGATGAACCAGAAGCAAAAATGGATTAGTCCACAATTGAAGATGGTCATTTGCATTCCCTCAGGCATTACCGAAGTTGAAAAGAGAGCTGTTAAAGACAGCGCCGAAAGAAGCGGAGCCAAAGAAGTGTATTTGATTCATGAGCCTATGGCAGCCGCTGTAGGTATTGGAATAGATGTTACCCAACCACAAGGCAATATGATTATCGATATTGGAGGTGGTACTACTGAAATCGCAATTATCGCATTGGGTGGTATTGTATGCGATGAGAGTATCCGCGTGGCAGGGGATGAGTTTAACTTGGATATTGTTGAGTACATGCGCCGCGAACACAATTTGTTGATTGGAGAACGCACTGCAGAAAAAATTAAAATCAATATTGGTAGTGCCCTGCAAGAGTTGGACACTCCTCCAGATGATTATGCCGTATTCGGTCGTGATTTGATGACAGGGATTCCAAAACAAATCATGGTGAGCTACAGCGAAATTGCGCGATCTCTAGACAAGAGCATTATGAAAATAGAAGAAGCAATTCTTCGTGCTTTGGAACAATCTCCACCAGAATTGTCTGCGGATATCCTTACCAATGGTATATGGCTTACAGGTGGGGGCGCATTGTTGCGCGGCCTCGATAAACGTATTTCAGCGAAAACCAAATTGAAAGTGCAAATTGCCGATGATCCACTTCGTGCTGTAGTTCGCGGAACAGGTATTGCGCTTAAAAATATTGGCAAGTTTAAATTTTTGATGACCGCCTAATCCTGATTCCTGATGCTGTACCTGTTCCGTCTTCTGCGGAATAACCTTTACCCCGTTACTTTCTTCTTATTGCTGGGTTTAGCAGTATCACAAATTCTCAGGTTTAACCTTTACCAAAAAACCTTTTATTTTAACTCTTCAAAAAGAGTACTCGGCTCGGCTGCACAAGTTCAAAATTCCGTATCTGGATATTTTAACCTGGAAGAAGTCAATAAATCATTAGCTGAGCAAAACCTAGCCCTACTCAATTCAAAAGGGTTTAACGTGTATGTAGATACCACCGTTACCATACTCAAAGATTCAGCCGGTGTAGCAAGGTATTCCTACCAGGTAGCAAGAGTGATTAAAAGCACTTCTATGCAGCGCAATAACTTTGTTACCATAGACAAGGGCAGCACTTCTGGCATCACTAAAGGAATGGCCGTGGTTTCCCCCTCAGGTATCGTTGGCTTGGTCTATGATGTGTCAGATAACTTTGCCTTGGTACTTTCCGTGCTGAATAGCAAGTTTGTAACCACACCCATGATTCCTGAAATTGGCTTTAGAGAAGGTTCAGTAACCTGGAATGGCCAAGATCCTGAACTCGCACAATTGAATTTTGTAAGCAAATTTGAAGTGGTAAAGCCCGGTATGAAAGTCTTAACAAGTAACTTCTCATTAAAATTCCCGGCAGGTATTCCTATTGGTACCATCAAAACGGTAAAAAAGAAAGCTACCAGTAGTTTCTACGATATTCAGCTAACATTGGCTACCAATTTTAACAAATTGGATTATGTATATGTGGTAAGAGATAACTTCAGACCCCAGCTAGATAGCTTGGAAATAAAAGAGGAGGTTCAGGATGTTCCTTGATGGTCTTCGTTATTTCCTAGTTGGATTGCTTCTTATTGGACTCCAATTTTTCTTAATTCAAGAAGTGAATTTGGCGACATGGATAAAACCCATGCCGTATATCTTCTTGATTTTTATCCTTCCCTTTGAATTGAACAAATATGCCGTTTTGTTTATTTCATTTGCCCTTGGATTTGTCTTGGATAGCATAGGCGATACTTATGGACTGCATGCCGCCTCCTGTGTAAGCCTCGCATTTATAAAGCACCATGCCGACCGTACCTTTCTAAACATAGAGGCCGTTCAATTGCAAGGAAACTCATTCCTTACACCAAGCTTCAAAGGGTTTTCATTGTTTGCATCCTATACCTTGGTTTTGGTGTTTATCCATCATCTAATCTTCTTTAGCCTAGACTATTTTAAGTTTACCGCATTTTTTACCATTTTGGCTATTTCCTTTTTAAGCACACTTGTAACATTCTTGTTCATGTTGCTGTACCTCTCAGTTATGCGTAAGAATTAAGTATGAGTGCGAATAACGGAAATAGAAATATCGTATATATCGCAGTATTTCTAATTACTGCAGTCATTTTCTTAATACGTATATTATTCCTACAACTCAATGATAAGTGGGAGCAAAAGGCCATTAACAATGCACTGAATAAAATACCCTTGTCTCCCGCCAGAAGCATCATTTATGACCGCAATGGGAAACTTATGGTTTATAATATTGCCGTATATGACCTATGGGTTTTCCCCAAAGATGCGAAAGGCCTAGATACAGCTTCGTTTTGCAAACTATTGGGTATTACCGGAGCTGAATATACCAAGAGACTAAAAGAAGCGACTGTAAATTCTAAAAAACGCCAAAAAAATGGGCAGTTCAACCGTTCTGCTATTTTTATGTCGAACCTGAGCAAGAGCCAATACGCTTCTATTCAGGAGAATCTATATCTCTTTCCTGGTTTTGTAATCGAACCTAAAACCGATAGACTCTATGCTGTGAAGGGCGGTGCGCATGTATTGGGTTATATGGGCGAGGTTTCTGAAAAAACGTTAAAGAACGATGCATATTACAGGCCCGGAGATTTGGTAGGTATTACAGGGATTGAAGCTACCTATGAAAGCTATATCCGTGGAGTAAAGGGTCAAAGAACGGTGTGGCAAGACCGAACTTATGTTGAAAGAGGTGAGGTGAAGAATGATGAATTTAACTATCCTGCAGAAGCGGGTCCCGATGTGCATTCGAGTTTGGATTTTGGACTCCAAGAGTTTGGGGAACAACTGTTAATTAACAAACGTGGCAGTATTGTGGCTATTGAGCCCTCTACGGGCGAGGTTCTTGCCTTGATTAACAAACCGGACTATGATCCAAATCTACTCGTTGGGGAAGCCAGGGGAAGGTCCTTTAGGCAATTGCTTATTGATCCTGTAAAACCGCTATACAACCGCGCCATAAAAGGCCAATATCCTCCAGGCTCAACGTTTAAGACGGTTATGGCCCTAATAGGGATGCAAGAAGGCGTATTAAATGCCGAGACCAGGCATGCCTGTCATGGTGGTTATCATATGGGAAGCCTAACGGTGGGTTGCCATCCACATGCGTCTCCCACAGATTTGAGACAGTCTATTGCCATTAGTTGCAATGCCTATTATTGCCAAGTTTACCGCGATATCGTAGATAATCCAGGCTATAACAATGTGAAAGATGGTTTCAGATCCCTTGAAAAACACTTGCACAGTTTTGGATTGGGTAAGCCTTTGGGAATTGATATCCCCGGCGAGGTTAAGGGTATGGTGCCCACGGTGGAGCAATTGGACAAACGACATGGAAAAAGCTGGCGCAGTAGTACGACCATTTCCATGGCTATCGGACAAGGTGAAATACTTCTTACACCCCTGCAGATGGCCAATATGGCTGCGACCATCGCAAATAGGGGATACTTTTATACGCCTCACTTGGTCAAAGGCATTGGACCTAAAAAAGAAATACCCGCAAAATACAAGGTGAAACATTTTACCACCGTGGATACACAACATTTTAGAGTTGTTATTGATGGAATGGAAAAAGTGGTTCAACCGGGTGGAACAGCATATGCTTCGCGCATCCCTGGAATTGTGATTTGCGGAAAAACAGGCACTGCCCAAAACCCGCACGGCAAGGACCACAGTTTGTTTATCGCTTTTGCACCGAGGGATAATCCGAAAATTGCCATTGCTGTCATTGTTGAAAATGGAGGTTATGGAGCAACTTGGGCAGCCCCAATGGCCACACTCATGATTGAACAGTACTTAAACAAGGGCGCAACAACCCAAGTTCCAACCTTGCTAGACAGAATATTGAAAGGTATTGTCGATCAATAATGGCTACTTCAACCCGCAATAATGAAAATCCAAGGCTAGACACACTGTCTATTTGGATGTATGTGGGGTTGGTATTGATTGGTCTTATCAGCATATACAGTGCTACTTCGGATGTGAATCAAGAGTTTTCTTTTTCATTTTCCTCAATCGCGGGCCGTCAAGTAATGTGGATCGGCGGCGCGCTGCTCATCATCTTAACAATCGCTTTCGCCAATGTTGCCATAATCGATTATTTCGCTTTTGGTTTTTATGCCATCACCATCCTGTTAAATATTGCAGTACTCTTCCTTGGAAAAGAAGTGTCTGGTGCGAAATCTTGGTTTGGATTTGGTGGCGTGGGCATACAGCCAAGCGAATTTGCGAAAGTAGGCACAGCCCTAGCTATGGCCAAGTTCTTGGGGACCTACGGTGTGCAGTTTAAAGGCACAAAAAACATCCTTATTTCATTAGGGATTTTTCTATTGCCAATGGTCATTATTCTTGCCCAGAATGACACCGGTAGTGCCTTGGTATTTACTGCCTTCATATTGGTTCTATACCGTGAAGGACTGCCTGGTTATATCCTTGTAATTGCGCTTTGGATGGTGATTCTGGGTGTCACAACCATCATATTGCTCGCCAAATCCATTACACTACTTTGGGTAGCAGGTATTTTGGCCGCAATTACCTTACTTATTGTTTATTTTGTAAGGAAGAATACGCAAGCCATAATTACCATTGTGGTCATTGGTGTGATTTCAACTGCCTTAAGTTATTCAGTTTCTTTTGCATACAATAAAATTCTAAAGCAATATCAAAGAGACCGTATTGAATTGATACTTGGTCTAAAAGAGGATAGGAAAGGGGCTGGATATAATTTGGAACAAAGCCGAATTGCAATCGGTGCAGGGCAAATGTCAGGCCGTGGATTTTTGGAAGGTACACAAACCAAAATGGGGTTTGTACCAGAGCAGCATACTGACTTTATTTTTTGCACTATTGCAGAAGAATGGGGCTTTATCGGTGTTTTACTCTTCTTCGCACTGTACTTTGGACTATTGCTCAGAATTGCCAATCTTGCAGAAAGGCAGAGCACCGTATTTGGCAGAGTTCTGGGCTATTCTGTTGCGTCAATCATCTTTATTCACGTAGCAATTAATATTGGTATGACCATAGGTTTGGTGCCCGTAATCGGTATCCCGCTGCCTTTCATTAGTTTCGGTGGTTCTAGCCTTTGGGCTTTCACTTTACTCTTGTTTACTTTCTTGAAAGTAGATGAAAAAAGACGCTAAACAGTATATTCAATTACAAAAAACACGTGATGGAAGTTTTACCCTTCTGAATACAGAATTGGGTGAAACATACCACAGCCGACATGGCGCTTTCTCGGAAAGCAAATACGTATATATCGAGAAAGGACTCAATTCCAATTCAGGTGTTAATGCACAAAAAGTATTAGAAGTGGGTTTTGGCACCGGTTTAAACGCGTGGCTAAGTTCAATATGGGCTGCAGACAATGCTTTTCAGGTTGAATACTATGCCCTAGAACCCCTGCCATTGCCAGAAGACTTATGCCTGTGTCCATTGGAGGATATTGAGGCAGCTAGTGCATTTCGACAGCTGCACAGCGGTCCATGGGAGATTCCATTTCAATGCAATCCCTACTTTACAATTACGAAAAAAGAACTGACCATAGATTCCTTTTTGCGAGCTCCCTCTTTTCAGCCAAATTTGGTTTTTTATGATGCTTTTGCACCCGGATATCAGCCTGAAATGTGGCATCCAGAGATCTTCAAAAGACTTTTTGAAATCATGATTCCCAATGGAATTTTGGTTACCTATTGCGCTAAAGGGGATGTGAGAAGGGCTTTAAAGCAGGCTGGTTTTAAGCTAGAACGGTTGAAAGGACCACCAGGTAAGAGAGAAATGGTACGCGCTAGGAAAATACTGTCTGCCTAAAAATCCGTTTAAATCTTCCTCAAGTCGCTTCCAAATTCAGGTTGGTTTAGATTAAGTTTGTAACAAATATGAAGCATCAATATCTATTGTTCGGCGCATTGGCTTGGGTGATGATTGTGAACCAATCGTGCGGTGATAAAGAGAATAAGACTGAAGCAAAGATTTTTGAATTGGTTCAACCTGAAAATTCAGGTATCGACTTTACCAATATTGTACCTGAAAACGATACACTTAACCAATTTACATATCACTATCTTTTTAACGGGAATGGCGTTGCTGCTGGTGATATTAATAATGATGGTCTCACCGATTTGGTGTTTTCAGGCAATGCAGTTCCTGCAAAATTATACCTGAATAAGGGCGATTTTAAATTCGAGGACATCACACAAAAAGCGGGTCTTAAAACTTCAGGATGGATGAGTGGCATTACCATGGCGGATGTGAATAATGACGGCTTTTTAGATATTTATATTAGCAGAAGCGGACCTCAAAATAATATTGATGCCAAGCGCAATCTGCTGTTTATCAATAACAAGAACACCACCTTCACTGAAAAAGCCAAAGAATGGGGTGTAGATGATCCAGGAAATGCAACCCAGGCTGCTTTTTTTGATTTTGACAATGATGGTGATTTGGACATGTACATGGGAAATCATGCCGATCGCTTTTTCTCTGATGTGAATGTACCTTTCACGAGAAACCTTCACCTGGACATTCATAACCAACAGCATCTCTACAGAAATGATGGTTCGAAGTTTACAGATGTAAGTGAAGAGGCAGGTATTAAATCTATGGGCTATTGCCTTAGCGCTTCAGTAGGCGATTTTAATAGAGATGGTTTTAGTGACATTTATGTGTGCAATGACTACCATGTGCCAGATTATTACTTTATGAACAATGGCGATGGAACCTTTACCGAGAGCTTTAATACCTATTTCAAGCACTCTTCTACCAATAGTATGGGCAGCGATGCCGCCGATTATAACAACGATGGCTGGTTAGATCTTATTACCCTAGATATGCTTGCTGAAGACCCAAAGCGCTTTATGGAGCTGGGTGGTCCTAAGGATTATGACTTTATCCAATTGAGTTTGAAAAATGGGTATGGCCACCAAGTCATGAAAAACAACCTGCAAACCAATAGGGGAAATGGGTATTTCAGCGATTTGGCCTATTTAAATGGAGTTGCAAAAACAGATTGGTCTTGGAGTCCGCTGTTTTGTGATTTTGATAACGATGGTTTAACAGATTTGTTCATCACAAATGGGTATTACAGAGATGTTACCAACCAAGATTTTCAGCTTTTCTCTAACCGCAAACTGCAGCAAACGGGTCAATATGCCTTGCACAAAGAGATTCTTGAAAAGCTGCCCTTCGAACGTTTATCGAATTTTGCCTATAAAAATAAAGGCGATTATAAATTCGAAAGCATGGCAGAAGCTTGGGGGCTGGATGATCCAACCCTAAGCAGTGGTTCTGCGTATGCAGACCTAAATAACGACGGCAGAATGGACTTGATCGTATGTAACCAAGGAGATAAAGCGCAGTTGTACAAAAACATCGGCACTGAAGGCAATTGGTTAAAAATCAAATTCAAGGGGAATAAAAACAATAAAAACGGCATTGGATGTAAGGTGATGGCTGAATTAGAAACCGGCACCAGAATCTGTGAAATGCAAACAACCCATGGGTATCAAAGCTGCTCTGAACCTGTAATCCATATTGGTGCTGGGCAACAAGAGAAAGTAAAGTCTTTAACCGTTATATGGCCGGGTGGAGCTTTTGAAAAGCTTACCGATGTTGTTACCAATCAAGTCATCACTGCAGATGAATCTAAGGCAGCCGGGACTTTCGCCTTCTCAAATGAAGCAACGTATACTTTCGAGGAACTTACAGCAAGCTTAGGTTTGGATTATGTTCACAAGGATGGTGATAATCCTGATTTCAAAAGAGAACCCTTGCTTCCACACCGTTTTACAAGACTTGGTCCAGGCTTGGCAAGTGGGGATGTAAATGGGGATGGCTTATCGGATTTATTCGTAACAGGATCAAATGCGAAAGAAAGCGCTGGAGGACGCCTTTACATTCAAACTGCAGACGCGAAATTTAAACCATCTTCATCTCAACCGTGGGCATCTATTCACGATGTAGATATGCTGGGCTGTCTCATTTTCGATGCGGATGCCGATGGCGACAATGATATTTACATGTCAGCGGGTGGTAGTGAATACCAATGGCCTAGCGATAAATACAAGCACAAAATCTACATCAACAATGGTACTGGCACGTTTACGGAAAAAGCAGATGCACTGCCAAAAGACCTCAACAGCAGCGGAAGTTGTGCCACTGCCGGTGATTATGACAATGATGGTGATTTGGATCTTTTTGTAGCAGGCAGATTGAGTCCCGGCAACTATCCTTCACTGGATATCAGAAGCTACTTGTTGCGCAACGACCGCGGTACATTTACAGATGTTACAGATTATCTAGCTCCCTTGCTCAAAAAGCCAGGTATGATCTGTGCAGCGAGTTTCATGGATTATAACAATGACAATAAATTGGATTTGGTTGTAGCAGGAGAGTGGATGTCTATTGCATTTCTTCAAAACACTGGTGACAAGTTCATTTTACAAGGTTCTTTGGGTACTTCAGAAATGCCAGGTTGGTATAATAGCCTCTTGCCCGTGGATATTGACAATGATGGTGATTTGGATTTAATCGCAGGCAATAAAGGCGAGAATTCCTTTATTCAAGCAAGAATGGAGGAGCCATTGAAGATTTATTGGACAGATTTGGATAACAATGGAACAACGGATTTATGGATGTCTTATACCCGAAACAGCAAAGATTTCCCATTGTTTCAGTTGGACGAAATGGGCAAAGCGTATCCTACATTCATCAATCCTAAGTTTACCACCTATGCGGATTTTAGCGGTAAGACCGTTCAGGAGATTTTCGGAACAGAGAATTCTGCCAAGAACCAATTGCGCGCCAATAATTTTAGTTCCCTATTGCTGAAAAACAACGGCAGTAACTTTGAAATCATTCACTTGCCAAGACTGGCACAAGCCGGACCTATTTATGGTTTGGCGGCCATGGATTGCGATGGAAACGGTTTCTTAGATGTGCTAGGGATCGGCAACTCCGGATCGCCACGTGTTACCCACGGACGCGATGATGCGCTAAATGGCATAACGCTAATGAACACAAAAGGAAACCTAACAGCTGTCGATGGCTATAGCAATGGTTTTGTTGTACCAGGAGATGCAAAATCACTGGTTCTTATGCCTTCGGCTAATGGACGGGCCTATGCAGTTGCAAGTCAGAATAATGGCAAAATGTTGAGCTTTGCTTTGAAAGCATCTAAAAAATTCTTTGCTGCGAAAGGCACCGAATTTAAAGCCATTGTAAAGCTCAAGAATGGCAGCAGCCGTATTGAAAACCTCACCTATGGCAGTGGGTATTTGAGTTGCAGCCAACCGGGTGTTTGGGCGGA
>Ga0315904_10008069_pt1 | contig 13990 bp, 9 predicted proteins | sample LakEriMetagenome_6_FD_203529 | JGI IMG/M metagenome (GOLD analysis project Ga0315904, IMG submission 203529) | Freshwater fungal communities from buoy surface, Lake Erie, Ohio, United States - Buoy 12 MA120 | ecosystem: Environmental > Aquatic > Freshwater > Lake | place: USA: Lake Erie, Ohio... | reverse complement strand
GATTGGGCATCACCACGTAGTCACCGAGGTGGTAGCGCTGGCCGTCGAAGAAATGCAGGGCATCCACCACGATCTGCCTCGCTTCGGTATTCCCCAAAAAACGACTGCCCTCGCCCAAATCGAGCCATTCCTGAACGCGGCCTTCGAATCGCTGGCCGAACTCCTTCCACGTCGATTCATCCCAAGGTTTCGGGTGCTGGGCCAGCCACTCCGCACGCTCGTTTTGAAGCGCACGCAGCTTGTCCATCGGAATGCTGTCTGCCATGCGCCACGTCACAAAGTAGGTGCAGCCTGATTGCTCCCAGTGAGGAAGAAAGGCGCGCGACTTCTCGGTCTCAGCATCGGGCAGGTAAGGCTTGAAGTGCTCACGAAATGACATGGCGCTGGAGTGTGGTTCAGTCCTCTGGACTGCTCTGAATGAGTCCGGAGGACTCAACCACATTACCGCAGCCGGGACGGCTGCACCACATTCAACCTCGCCATCACCAGCTCCCTCAAATGCCTCACCGGGATCGAGCCGGTGGAGAGCACGGCTTCGTGATAGCGGCCGAGGTGGAAGGCTTTGCCGAGCTCGCGCTGGACTTCGCGGCGTGTTTGCATGTGGGCTTCGCGGCCGGCGAAGTAGGTGGAGAGCTGGGTGAAGCTGAGTTTGGCACGCGTGATCTTCGGTCGCGCTTCGCCTTCGGCTTGGAAGGCTTCTTTCGTGAGGAAGGTGAGCGCTTCGTCGTCGGTCATGCCGGTGCAGTGCATCTTGTGATCGAGGATGGTGTTCGCGATGGCGCGGAGGAAAAATTTGAGCTGCATGAGCCGCAGGGCGAGATCGCCGCCGCCGTAGCCTTGGTCGAGGAGCATCTGCTCGGTGTAAACGGCCCAGCCTTCGATATACACGCCGGAGCCCTGCACGCGGCGAATCATCGACGGATTGCGGTTCGCATACACGAGCTGCACGTAGTGCCCGGGATAGGCCTCGTGGATGGTGAGGATCTTGAGCATGCGCTGGTTGTATTCGCTGAGGAAGCTCTTCACGCGCTCCACCGGCCAGTCGGCTGGCGGCGGGCTGATGGCGTAAATAGTGTCCGCCTTCGGATCGAGCACCGGCGCGGCATTGAGGAAGGCCATGCTGTTGCCGCGCTGGAACTCCGGCATCTCGAGGATCTGGCAATTGTCCGGCTTTGGCATCTGGAGGATGTCGTTCTTCGTGATAAAGTCGCTGATTTCCGCCACAGTGGCCTTTGCGTCCTTCACGAGACCGTCGGGCGCGCCGTGATCCTTGCCCACCCAGTCGATGACGCGTTCGATGGTCTCGCGGCGGCCGTCTTCATCATCGGGCGGCACGGTTTCGCCGGGAAAAGCCTTCGACCAGAGCTGTCGCGACACGAGCAGCATGTCGCGTTTCGTTTGGGCAAACGCCGCCTCAGCACGGGCGAGCACTTCATCGGCATTCATGCCAGCCTGGAGCACTTGATCGAGCTTTTGTGCGAAGCGTTCCTTGCCCGCACGCCAGTCATCGGTGGCGGTGGGCAGCAGCTCGCGTTGCAGGTAGTTCAAATGTGAGCGCATCGCCTCCGCGGCGGCCTTGCAGGCCGTTTGCAACTCCGCCTTGCGTGGCGTGTCGCCTGCGAGGTCGAGCAGGTCGCGCTCATAAAACATCACCGCGCCGCGTGTCTGCGTGATGGCGGTGGTGGTGTGCACCTGCGTCGGATTTTTCAGTGAAAGCCGCGCCTGCGCGATCATCGCCGGCACCTGCTTCACGCGGGCGATCACATTCGCGATGTTTTGCTCCTTCGGCAGCGTGGACTGCGTCAGCAGCGCATACGCGCCATCGGTGGCGATGCTCGTGTAGCCGCGCGGATCACGCTGCCAGGGCTTCTCATGCTCCTCGGTCCAGATTTCGAGCTTCAAGCCATCGCGCAGCATCTCGTAGTCCACCTGACCATCGCGCGTGAGCTTTTCATAGGCCACACGCTTCGGCAGATCATCCAGCGTGCGTTTTGCGAGCGCGAAACGCTTTTCGAGACCTGCGGGCGACACATCATCGAGCTGCGCATCAAAGCGATGATCGCCAAGCCGTGTCGCGCCGGTGGGACTGAGCGGCAGCGAGGCTTCGAGATACTCCTGGTAAAAATCGCGCAGGGCCTGATTGGCGTTTTGAGCGCCAGCCGCGATGGCCAGAGCGAGGAAAATGAGCGTGCGGAGCATGGTGAGGAGATTCGGAGTGAGCAGCAGCCGCGTTACGGCTTCGTGGTGGCATCAAACTTCCACGTGGTTTTGAAGTCGGGCTTGAGCGGTTGTTTCGTCAGGCTGGCGCGGACGAGCTCGACGGGGATCGGGCCGAGCTGGAGGATGCCGTCGTGGAATTGCTTCTCGCTCATCTTGCCACTGGCGACGAGTTCGCGATGCAGCGCGATGAATTGCAGGCCGCCGAGCATGTAGCCGCATTGATAGAGTGGCGAGTAGTCGCCTTTGATGAAGCGGCGCAACTCGCTGGTGGCGCCGAGTTTTTCATGACCGACACGGTCGATGAGGAACTTCACCATCTCGTCCGGCTTCATCTGGCCGAGGTGAAACTTCAGCGTCACGATGATGCGCGCACAGCGGTGCATGCGCCAGAACAACGCGCCGATGCGGTCCTCCGGCGTTGTTTGATAACCCATGTCCCACAGGCGCATCTCCCAGTAGAGCGCCCAGCCCTCGACATAAAACGGCGTGCTGAATCCGCGACGGTAAGGCAGATGCCGGTCCGCCATGAAGCGCTGCAAGTGATGGCCGGGGATCAGCTCATGCGGCACCACATTGCGCATGAAGGGGCGGTTGTTGCCGCGCATCGCCATGAGCTTGTCCTCGTGCTTCATCGCCTCGTTTGCGTAGGCGATGAGGATGTCGTGACCGCTATACGCGGCATACGGCATCTGCTTCTGCGCCTGCGGGCCGAGCATCGTGGTGCCCCACCACTCCGCGCAATCGGCGGGCACGGTGACGAGCTCGCGCTTCGTGACGAACTCCATCGCGCGTTTGCCCTCGGACCGCACAAAGGTCTCCTGCTCGCCGGGGCGCACATATTGCAGCTTCACGCGCAGCAGAGCCTTCTTCCAATCATCGCCCAGCTTCATCTCCTGCGCGGCTTTCTTCATCTCCGACTCGCACCACGCGAACTCGCGCTCCGCGATGCCGATGAGCTCCTCCGGCGTGTATGGGATGAACTCATGCGCGAGCTGCTCCTGCAGATTGCTCGCGCCCTGCGCCTTGCCGAGCAGCGGCGCATCGTCTTTCTCTTTGATGCCCGCCAGCTCCTCGCGCAGAAACTTCGCGTAACCTTCCAGCGCCTTCTGCGCGTCGTCGTAGGGCTGCTTCATCCACCAGCCAAAGTCCGGCAAAAAGCCCTCGTAGTTGCCAAACCATGTTTTGAGCGACTCACGCAGCGCGTCGGTGCTCTCCGCCGCACGCAGCGCCTGATGCGCGGTGGGCATCGCGATGGCTTTTTCCTTCTTCGCGGCCTCCGCGGGCTTGTCGGCGGCCTTTTTCGCCTCCGGCTTCTTTTCCTTGGCCGCCTTCAGTTGGTTCTGGAGATCAGTGACGCGTTTCGCCAGCGGCGCGAGAGCACTCGCGGCTTTTTCGGGGTTCAAAGGAGCCCCCAGCACGCGCTGCTCGGTGAGTCCGTCGATGATCGAGCGAAACGGCATCCATGTGGCAAGCTCCTGCACATCATCACGCCGATCGCCGACATGCATCAGCGACGCCTCGAGGTCATTGCGCATCAAAACGAAGTCGATCTGCTCCTCCGGCGACAGTTTGGCAAAATCGAGCGCCGTCAGCTTCTTCAGCCAGCCCTCCAGCATCTGCTTTTCGCGATCCAGCGACCGCGCGGTGTCGCCCGTGATCGACCAATGACGGCTGAGCAGGCTCGCATCCGCGCCATATTGCTCAATGAGCACCCGCGGCGGCAGCTCGGCGCAAACGACGGAGGCGGAGAGAAGAAAAAGTAGAGATCGGATCACGGCGTGAGTGGACTGGAAAAAGCCGCCCAAAGCAAGCGAGGCATGCCAAGGGACATTTACCGCCAATCGTCACCTCGATGGCCGAATCGATCTTGAATGATCAAATCACGTCACGCTGCCTTTTCAGTCAAAACGGACGGCATTGGCTCAGTGTGGTGCAGTCGTCCCGACTGCTTCGGATGAGTTCGCAGGACTCAACCACCCTCAAGGTTCACTTCGCCAGCCTCCTCGCCTCCTCCATCAGCGGATGGTCGAAGGCGGTGGCGTAGGCGTCGAGGGTGGAGGCTTTGAGGCGGAGTTGGCGGCCGGTTTGGTGCCAATCTGTGACGGCTGCGAGGACTTCACGCAGGATGGTGTTGGCGGCCGGGGCTTTGAGGCCGAAGCGTGACGCGGCGGACAGGGCGGTGTCGATGCTCGGCTCGGGCTCGTCCTCGGTGATGGGCGTTTTGGGTGTCTGGGTGCGGTCAATCTCGGGCACGGGATTGAGGTCGTAGGCGGGCGAAAGGGACCAGCGGCCCGCTTTGAGCATGAGGAAGCCGTGGTTGCGGAGGTGGTCGTCGTAGTTGCTGGCGAGGAGCGAGAAGATGAGCCGCCGCCAGAGTTCGTGAAGATCGCGGGTGATGTTGTCGCCCAGTTGGCGGATGCCGTCGGCGAGCATGGTGTAGGCTCCGGGCTGGCCGGGTGTGAGACCCAGCAAGCTGTGAGCCGAGAGGAAAGGGATGCGGCGCGAGCCATCGCGATCGAACCGCGTGATGACGGAGACTCCGTGGCCTTTCACCTTCACGAGTTGGTGCTCGGCGACCTGGATGCCCGCCTTTCGTGCCAGGGTGAGCGCGAGGATCTCTCCTGCGGCAATGTCACGCACGTCGTCCGGCTTGGGGAACTTGGCGATGGCGAGTTGGCCATCGGCGAGGGCCACGGCGGACTTCGGGCGAGCACCACCGAGCGGCGAGCCCTGGCCCAGAAGAAAGCGCAGGTCCTGTGCGGTCTCGGTTTCGCCGTGGACGGCATTGGCAGCGTTCAAGAGGGCGGAGAGCTGCACGAGCGGCGGAATCTTGCCGCTACTGGAAGCGAGAAATGGCCCGGTAGCATCCGCACGAAAGCGCAACGCACCGATGCGCGAGGCGTCGTCGAGCGCGAGCACATAGTCGAGGTCTTGATAAGGTTTGCGTTCGAGCACCTGCTTGCGCACGGCGCGCTCGATCAAGCCCCGGCCCCAGCGATCCGGGCCGCAATCCTGCATCGCGCCGAAGAGCGCGGCGCTATGATGAACTCCAGCTCGCAGCGGCAGCGAGGTGGGATCGATGGCAAAGGCTCCAGGCCGCCGCAGCCAGTCGGTCGTGTATTCAAACGACACCGTGGCGCTGCGATCTGCTGCGTGCAGACGCCCGATGAAGTGCGTCTCACCTTCCCAGTCGATGTGAACTTCGATGCTCATGAACGAGGGCGGCGGATACGTTTCGGCAGGCGGTTCTCATCCAGGCTGAGCGCGAGGGCATCGCTGGCCGGAGCAGCGAGATTCGCGAGCCGGTCCTGCAACTGGAGCACAAACGCAGCGGTCGCGAGCGTGCCGAGCGCCACCGTGGGATCGCCGCGCTCCATGCGCCAAAGCGTGTCACGGCTGACGAACAAGCGCTCCGCCATCTCAGTGGTGGAAATGCCTCGCTTTCGACGTGCCAGCGCGAGGTCACGCCCCAATTTACGCAGGGCATGGGCAGCGGGGAGTGGAAGCGAGTGCGTCTTGGGCATGGTGCCTATTGTCTGGTATAGCAGACGTTTCGTCAATTAACGTCTGCTATACCTGACACTGGCCCTCGCCTCACCTCCCCCAAAGCTTCGCGAACTTCTCGGGCACATAGAAGTCATCCTTGCCGGTGGGGGAGAAGGCGGTGCGTTCGGTTTTGCCATTGCGGACGCGGGTTCGGCCGAGGTTGAAGTGCCAGGGGAAGAGTTCTTTGGGGCGTTCGCCATCGATGCCTTTGGTGGGATCGAGCACGAAGGCCTCAGCACCGACGACGGGCAGGCGCATCTCGATGCTCCAGCGGTCCGCGCCGCGATGGACGGCCACTTTGGCACCGCTGCTCCAGGCGATGCCGCGACCGCCGGGGCCGTGGTCGAGGTCATAGACGGCTCCGGCGGGATTGATGCAGATCTCGTAGTAGCTGCGCGAGGGGGTCTCGATGAGCAGCGTGATGTAATCGCCTTCGAGGAGCTTGGGGTCGTCGTTTTGCGTGGTGGTGCTCTTCAGGCCTTTCATGTCCGGTTCGAGGCAGACGATGCCGACGTGCAGCATAGTGCCATCGCGTTGAATTTGAAAGCTGGTGCCGGCCTTGGGCTGTGGGTCCTCAGGACGCAGCTTGATGAGCACGGAACGACGCACGTCGCCCCAATATGCTTTATCCACGTTGCCATCGAGCGGCTTGCTGCCGAGCGGTTTGGCGCCGGTGTTCACGGTTTCGAGCACGCGATAGTCGAGATCGGTTTCACGCTTGCGACTGAGCTGCACGCGCAGCGTTTCCAGCGGCTTCATCGTGTCCGCAATCTGCTGGATGCGACGACCGGGCAGGCTTGCGGGATCGGCGGCGGCCTTCGCTTTGGCGAGCAAATCAAACGACTCGCTGATCTTCGCCGCGTCCGTGTTCATGTGCATCCAGTTCGCCTCGGCGTGAGTGATGAAGGCACGCATCGCCTCCGCTGCGGGGCCGAAGTAGCTGGTGCAGTAATCAGCGAGCATCGCGTCCACGTCTTGATTCGCATCCCAGTAGAGCCGCGCGGTGACGTAAAGATTGAAGTGCTCGATGGCGAGGTCGTGGTAACCAAAGGACTGCTCCTTGCCCGCGGGATGCGCGTATATTTCCACCTGCTCGCCCAAACTGACGCCTTTCAGGTCGCGAAGGTCGCGGCTGATCTGCTTCGAGTAGTAAACCGGGCGTCCAGCCTGCTCGGGGCGTGCGTTCGTGCTGAAATCCCAGGTGATGTAGCGGCCCGGCGCGAGCTTTTTGAGCCACTCGGCCCGCCATTGCCGACGCTCGTTCCATTGCGATTCCTCCCAGAACTCCTGCCGATGATGCACGTCGATCATGACCAGATTCGGGCTCAATTTCTCGATTTTCAGAGGCGGCTGCGTGTAGGCGCTGTAGGCGAGGGCGCTGACGAGCCGGTCGGGATGACTGCGATGCAGCTCCAACGCCACGCGGTTCAAATAGCCGAACACCTGATCCGACATCGTGCCGCGCCAGCCACGCTCCGGCGTGAGCTGCGCCTTCCACGCGGGATCATCGCCCATGAGGCCGCCGTAGCCGTCCACGAGGTCGATGTTGCACATGGGCTCGTGGAAGTGATCAAACATCGCACGGACATGCTTCACCTGCTTCTCAAACAGCAGCGGCGAGAGCAGATCGGGCACCCCGTCCTCCTTGTGCGTGGTGTCGTGCTTGCCGTTGATCTTGAGATACATCTCCGGATGCGCCTGCTGCATCTCCTTGCGCTTGATGACGAACTTCATGCCATGGCAGAGCTGCGGAAAGCCCGCGATCTCCGTGCCATAGTTCAAACCGAGCCGCAGATTCCACAGCGCACGCTCCCCGATGCCAGTGTGCTGCGTGTAGTAAACAAAGCGCCGCAAACCAAAGTCCGGCACGACGGTGCGATCTACCTTTGGCAACGCGATCGTCGCCACCTTCGGCACCACCTCGCCGATCTCACCCGGCGCGAACCAGCGGCAGCCGAGGCCGCGCAGGAACTCATTCACCGCATTGAAGGTGCCCGCGTCATCCTGCTCCCACACATCGAGGTCGGCATGGTAGAGCTGGTACAACTCGCTCGCCGTGTTCCAAAACGTGTCGCCGGTGATCTTGTCCCACTCGGCATTCACTCGCGCGGCCTCGTTCTTGTCGCGCTTGCGTCCCCAGGGCTCGATGGGCACGAAGTCCTTGTCCGCACCGAGCAGCGCCAGCCATCCCTCGCCCGACGCCATGCGAAACGCGCCATGCTTCAACTCCTTTGTCGAAAGCCCCAGCTCCTCCGTGAAACGGCTCATGCCGACAAAGATCGCCGTCTTGCCCGCCGTGCGCTCACTCGCGATGGGCAGCGTCGCGCCTGTCATTTTCAAAAGCGTGCCTTGCAGCTCCTTCGCCGCCAGTTTGGTCATCCGCGCCGGTTTCTCCGCGATGATGATCTCGGCTAGCGGCTTGCCGTTTTCGATCAGCAACGGCTCCGCCGCATGCAGTGAGATCAGCGGCAACAGAACAAGGCAGCGACAGAACGACTTCAATTTGGGAAAAGACATGAGCGAGGGCCGATAACTACCCCGACGAGACTGAAATCTATCGTGCCGGGCGGATTGGTAGTGCGCTGCGAATCGGCGCTTGCCCGAAAAACGAGAGCAGGGAGCTTCTTCCAAGCCAGCTCGGCTCAAAACAGCTCCGGAATCATCACGCCATCCGTGAGCGGCACGGGGCGGCCGTCGGCGGAGCGGTATTCGATCTCGCGGTAGTCGTAGCCGAGGGCGGCATAGATGCTGGCGTGGATGTCGGAGGGGGAGATGGGGCGGTCTTTGGGATAAGCGCCGGTGGCATCGCTGCTGCCGATGACCTGACCGCCGCGCACGCCGCCGCCGGCGAGGAGGACGCTGTAGCAGCCGGGCCAGTGATCGCGGCCGGCGTCGTTGTTGATCTTCGGTGTGCGGCCAAACTCGCCCATCCAGACGACGAGCGTGCTTTCAAGTAGACCGCGTTCTTCGAGATCATCGAGCAGCGCTGCGTAAGCCTGCTCCATCGGCGGCACGAGCTTGTTCTTGAGGCCGTTGAAGTTGTCCTTGTGCGTGTCCCAAGTGATCGACGGGCCGTTCACGGTTGTGACAAAGCGTGTGCCGGATTCGATGAGACGACGTGCGAGCAGGTGCGACTGGCCCCAACTGTGCCGACCGTAGCGTTCGCGGACTTTTTCGGGCTCTTTCGAGAGGTCGAAGGCATTGGCGGCCTTGCCGGTTTGCAGCATGCTGGCGGCCTGTTCATTGAAAATGTCGATTTGAGCCGTCTGCGGCGAGGTGATGGGCCGCGCGGCGGCGCTCATGTGATTGAGCAGCGCGAGTCGCTCCTGAAAACGCGTCGGTGTGAGACTGGAGTCGAGCGCCATGTTTTTAACGCGGAAGGTTTTCGCGTTTGGATCGTCATCGAGCACGAAGGGATCGTAGCGTGTGCCGAGACAGCCACCGAACTGGCCGGGCGTGAGGTACACCTTGCTGTCGCAGTGCGGGAAGGGCGTGATGACATAAGGTGGCACGCCTTTGGAAAAGCCATCACGCTGCGCGAGCCAGCCGCAGAGCGTGCCGACGCCGGGAATGTCCGTGGGGCTCGGCGTGATGAGCGTGCTGTCCACGCGATACGGTCGCCCGACGGTGGCCCAGTGCATGCCGCCGTTGTGGCTGCTGTGGCCGTGATGCACGCTGCGGATGAGCGCGAGCTTGTGCATGCGTTTCGCCATCTGCGGCAACAATTCAGTGATGTGCGTGCCGGGAACGCTGGTTTTGATCGTTTTGAACTCGCCGCGGATTTCCGAAGGCGCATCGGGTTTTGGGTCCCAAAGATCGATGTGACTCGGTGCGCCGCCGTTGAAGATCAAAATGACCGATTTGGCCTTTCCGAGGCCGATTTGCGGTGAACCGAGCGCACGAAGCTGACTCAGCCCAAAGCCCAACATGCCCATCCCACCTGCTTGCAGGATGTTCCGACGCGAAACGCGCATTTCTGGAAGAGGAGCCTTCACGGGCGAAACCTACGCTCGTGAGGCGGGTCTCTTGCGTCCTGCGGCAGTTGGTCGGCGACCCAGGTGATCAAGCGGCGCATGTTTTTCATTGAACTCCTTCATTCGAACGGCTTTTAGATACGACGTTTTGAATCTAGGTGTGCCATTCGAAGCTTTAGGATCGCAGCCGATCCTGTCTGAACGCCGCTGCCATGAACCGACATCTGATAGCCCTGTTTGCCTTGTTTTCTCTGATCCTGTCCGCGCCCGCGCAGGTTATTATTCACGAGTGGCGCATGGGAGAGGATGATCCGGACCCCGAAAGCGTGGGTTTGATTTCTGAAACCAAGGATCGCGTGGGCACGATGCACCTCTCCGGCACCCACCCATTCTACACGGGCTCGCAGGCCACCTACAACGGTGCGATGACGGTCAGCCCGAATTCGCGCTTCTCCGCCCGTTTCCGCACCAGCAACAAAGGGCTCTCTGCTGTAGTGGATGCTTCTCTCGTGAGTTCCGCATCGTTCTTCATGGAGTTTTGGATCAACCCAGGCACCTACTGGGCAAATGGGTATCCGCTCGTCCGGCATGGAGACGCCGTCACCTCGGGGTTCGGCTTCGTGACCAGTGATGCCAGTTCATCGCCCTGGGGCGGTTCGATGAACATGGTGGAGTTCAAGGCCCCGGGCGTCAGCCAGCTCTTTCCGCTGCCGCGGGATATGTGGACCCATGTGGCGGTGGTCAATGAGGGCGGCGTGTTTCAGGTGTGGGTGAACGCGGGCCTTTTCAACGGCCCGGCGAACTCGTCTTTCTCGACCTACGGGGCATTCGACAGGTTTTACATCGGTGCTTACGAAGGAGAGCCCGCGAACAGCATTTTCACTTACATCGATCATGTGCGCATCGGCACCTTCACTCCGGGCACCTTCTCGCTTTCGATGCTCTCTTTTCCGGTGAACACCGTCGGCGTTGGGGCCGGCCCGGCCGAAAGCGTGATCCTTTCCGGCGTGCAAGACCGTGCCATCGCCTCGGGTTTGCTGGTGGCGAATGAACTCCATCAAACCACAACGTACGGCGGTGTGATTTCCGGTGCCGGGCACTTCCAGAAAGCGGGCACCGGTGTGCTCACGCTCAACGGTGCCAGCAGCTACAGCGGTATCACGAACGCATGGAAGGGAACGCTGGCTCTCGGCGTCAATGAAGCGTTGCCAAACACGACACGGCTTCTGGTGGGTGTGAATGCTGTTTTTGATATGGCGGGTTATTCAGAGACCGTGGGATCATTGGATGGATGGGGTGACGTCAGTCTGGGCAGCGGCATTTTGACGGTGGGTGGCAATGGTGAAAGCACGGTCTTTCGTGGATCAATCTCCGGCACAGGTGCGCTCGTGAAATCGGGGGGCGGCACGCTTCAATTGGCCGGGACAAATACTTACAGTGGCTCCACCACGGTCCAGGCTGGCACGCTGGTGCTTGATGCAGCCAACGCAACTTCAGGCTTCATCCTGAATGGCGGAACTCTCGACCTGAATGGTGTCTCGCGCAGCACGAACTCGGTGGAGTACGCGGGCGGTGCCGTTTCAAACGGAACTGTCACTGCGGGTCAGGTGAGCGTGCAGTCTGGCACGCTCTCAGCGGGGGCGGGAATCCAATTTCCTGCGGCGGGAATTATAAGCCTAGCGACGGGCGGCGTCTTTGATCTGGCGGGTGGCTCGACCACTCTCGGGATGCTCAGTGGCACCGGCAGCGTGCAAATTGGGACGGGTGCGCTCACCATCGGGGCTGGAGGTGCATCGGGCACATTTTCTGGAAGCCTCGGCGGCAGTGGTGTGCTGAACAAGACCGGTTCCGGCACGTTCACGCTGGCAGGAGTGAACTCATTCACTGGAGTCACGAATGTGCTGGAGGGCACCTTGCTCATGGCCGCGGGCTCGGTATTCAATACACCCGGTTCCGACATCGTCGTCGCCAGCACCGGGAGCGGGAGCCTTGTCATGAACGGAGGCTCCGTCACGACGCGCTCGGTGATCATCGGCCACGACGGCGGCACCGCCACTGTCACGCTGAATGGCGGCACGCTCACCACGACTGAAATCGCCCGATGGTCCTTGCCGAGCACGATCGCTTTCAACGGAGCCACGCTGCGCGCGCTCTCAAACACATCGGTGCTGATCAACGGTTTCACGCTTGGGTCAGCAGTCATCCAAAGTGGCGGCCTTGTCATCGACACGAATGGATTCATCGTCTCCACACCGGCGGAATTCACCGGCGGCGGCACCCTGACGAAAATCGGCGCGGGCACTCTTAGTCTCACAGGCCAGTTTGCTCACGCCGGGCGCACCGTCGTCCAGGCTGGCACGCTCAGCCTCAGTCTCGCGAATCTTGCCGACACCGGACACGTCACCATCGCCAGCGGCGCGGTGCTGAACCTGGCCTTTACTGCCACGGACACTGTCCGCTCGCTCACGTTGGAGGGCGTGCTGCATCAAAGCGGTGTCTGGGGAGCCATCGGCTCCGGTGCGCAGCACGAAACAGCACTCATCACCGGCCCTGGCCGTCTTCTCATCGTCGATGAGGTCACTTCATGGCTGGCGACGAACGGATTGCCCGGCTCCGGTGTCGCAGGCGACGACGATCACGACGGGCAGCTCAATTTGCTCGAATACTTCAGTGGCACTCATCCCGGTCAAAGCGACTCGGCACGTCCTGTCGCGACGCTTCAGCCCGGAGGCATCCAATTTGCCTTCGACCGACGCAAAGGCCTCGACCTCGTCACTTCAGTTGTCGAGTGGAGTGATGACCTCACGACGTGGAGCACCGCCGGAGTCAGCGCACCGAGCGTAATCGCTGATCAAGGCTCAACCGAGCGCATCCAGGTCACCGTGCCTCCAGGAAGTGGAAGCGGCCGTTTTGTGCGGCTGCGTGTCACCTCTCCGTAATCGGCGTGTAGGCCAAGTTTCAGCCCACTGAAGGCCACAGACCATAAATCTGTGCTCCGATGACTCCCCCGATGATCGGGCCGAGCACCGGAATCCACGCGTAGGCCCAATCGCTGCCGCCTTTGCCGTGAATCGGCAAAATCGCATGGGCGAGGCGAGGGCCGAAATCGCGGGCGGGATTGATGGCGTAGCCGGTGGGGCCGCCGAGGCTCAGGCCGATGGCCCACACGATCACGCCGACGAGCGCGGGCGCGAAGCCTTTGTCGAAACCGGTGCCGGGAAGCAGATTCGCAGGCGAAGCGACGCTGAGCACGCCCAAAACAAGCACTGCGGTGCCGATGATCTCGCAGATGAGGTTTGAGATGCTGTGGCGAATGGCCGGGCCGGTGCTGAAGACGGCGAGTTTGTCGCCTGGAGCCTCGGTGGCCTTCCAATGTGGCAGATAAGCTAGCCACACGAGCACCGCGCCGATGAAGGCACCAGCGATTTGAGCGCCGACATAGGCAGGAACGAGCGCCCAATCGAATTTGCCGATGCTGGCGAGGCCGATCGTGACCGCGGGATTTAAATGCGCGCCGCTGATGGCATTCGTCGCATACACCGCAACCGTCACCGCGAAGGCCCAGCCCGCCGTGATGACGATCCAGCCCGCAGCGTGGCCTTTGGTCTGTTTCAGGACGACATTGGCAACGACGCCGTCACCCAAAAGGATGAGCAGCGCGGTGCCGATCAGCTCGGCGAGTGGGGCGGTCATGGTTGGTGGTTGGGTTGCAGGCCGCGGTTGTATGAAATCGCCGTCGGGAAAGCAACCGCTCTATTTCTTGAGCCGCTTGGAGTTTGACTCCAACCAGGCCGCATAGGCTTTCTCGGTCATCTCGCCGGCGGCGAGGGCGAGTGTGCGGATGGCGGCATCGGCCTCGGTGGCGACAAGTTGATAGCCGTTGAGGGCCAGAAACAGCGCTCCCGTCACAAAACCGATGCGCTTGTTGCCATCGAGGAAAGGATGGTTCTTCACCAGCCCATAAACATAACTGGCCGCGAGATCAAAAAGGGCCGGTTCACCATAGACAAACAGGTTCATCGGCTTTCCAAGAGCCGAATCGAGCAAACCTTCGTCCCGAATGCCCGAAGTGCCGCCATGCTCGGCGAGCGATTGCTCATGCAAAAGCAGGACGGTGTCGCGAAGCACCCACTGTGGCTCATGCTTCATTTCGCGAGCTCTCTCAAGGTGTTGCGATAGCGCTGCATGAGGTCCTGCGCGATGCGCATCTGCTCACTCACTGCCGCCTTGTGCGAGGAAAGCAGCAGCCG
>Ga0315904_10008067_pt1 | contig 13993 bp, 11 predicted proteins | sample LakEriMetagenome_6_FD_203529 | JGI IMG/M metagenome (GOLD analysis project Ga0315904, IMG submission 203529) | Freshwater fungal communities from buoy surface, Lake Erie, Ohio, United States - Buoy 12 MA120 | ecosystem: Environmental > Aquatic > Freshwater > Lake | place: USA: Lake Erie, Ohio... | reverse complement strand
CAACTAGGTTAACCGCTGGTAAAAATTTATTCAAATTCCGCGGCCATCCTACTAATTTAAGAGTTGGCTCATATCTAAACATTGAAGTATTAGATTATAACGGCGATCCTATTTATCATGAAGTTGTAAATTATATTGATGAAGACAAATCCAGAGTAATTGCAATTTACATTTATGAAGACACATCACCTGGTGATTGTACAGTAACATTAACTGCAGAAGCTAATAATGTTCCAGAGGAATGGCGCGGTAAAGCAAATGTTAAATGGTCTCGTACAGTCCCAGTTAATCCTAATATTTCAAACGATTCAGAAATTATTTTTGAAACACTTCCTACTGTAACTATTACTGAACAAGTAGGAGTACAACTTAATCGAACATATACTAATAACACACAGTTTCCAATATATACTACCGGTAAAGTACGATATTTTTATTATAACGGTCAACCAGCTGTTGAGATATCCGGGGGGATGTTTACATCGGATATGTCTACCGGCACACTAACTGTATCAAGTCCTGTAAATGCGACGCCTACGCCAACATACCTTATATCTAATACGGTTTATGCATCAAGTATTAAAAAGATATTAAGCAATACAACGGCATTGTTAGACACGGAGTATATAGTGTATACCAGCCAAAGTATAACGGCTCATACATACAATGCATTTGATTATTCTACATTTGCTATAGCATACGAAGCTTCGCCAGTATATACTCCTACTCAAAACTCAGAATCATTTGCATTAATTCAAGTAGACGGATTACAGCCAGCAACTGGGGATGTATCTCGCGTTAAGACGTTTATGAGTAACAACGGTACAGTTGGCACTTGGGAATTAATTAATGATGTAGAATTGGATGAAACAGAAATATTCGTATCAAACACTGCATCATTATATCCAGATGAAAGTATTGGTATTTTTTACAGTCAAAGTGTAATAAATACATATTGGGAAGCTTCTGCATATCAAGGTAGAACTACATTAACTACACCGACATTATTATGGACTACACAGTCTATTAACAATGCAATGTTAATATCAAGTAACATAAATACCGATGCACAAAACACTATTTTAATTGCACAGTATAAACCTGCATATAACGGTGTGTTTATAGAAAACAGTTCATATAAAGTTACTTTTGATGCATTAGGTACTAGGTCCGGATCTGCAAATCCTAAATTATCTGTTTATATTTCTGGAAGTTCATTTGACTTTGATAGCACAGATTATTTTAATCAAGAATTTCCTAAACGATTAGGAAAACGAATTGGTGAGTTAGAAGTTGCAACAGACAATCAAAGATTTGATGATCAGGTATTTGAATTTGATGCCGACAAAACTGGTGCTGGAGTACTTATATTTGTAGTAGAATCCGGGGTTTGGCAAATTGCCGACATTCGAACTACATCAGACAATGAAATTGGATATACTCCGGATTATACTAGAATACGAAGTCTAGTACCAACTGCACATAAATCTGATAATCAACTTTCTTTTAAACTAGAATATTACAACGTTGCGGGTGAAAAAAGCAAACAAATAAGTTATGTGTACAACAAGAATTGGGAAGGCGGTAATCGTTATGTTGATGGCGATTATTCAATGCTCACTGGTTCTTTATATGTAGCTGATTCTTTAGAAAGCGGTGTAGCAATTAGTGGATATAAAAATACTGGATATATTAGATCATTAGGATACGACGGGTTTGCAGCTGGCTTTCCTGGATTTTTAATATGGTCAGGATCTGCATTATCTGGTTCTTCGGGTACTAAAGGAGGCGTACCATATAGTGGAGTTGGATTAGAATTATATGGTAATGCTAATAACTATTTTAGATATTCAACCAATCCATCTGAATTAGATGTTCATACAGAAACATTTTTCTTCGGAGATCCTACATCGCAATATATTTCAGGTAGTAATGGTAATTTAGAAATTTCGTCAAGTGGATTTTATTTAACAGCAAACGGAGATGTAACTGCATCTGCATTCTTAGCAGTAAATTCTGGTACTGTATTATTTGATTCTAACAATCAATTTGCAGATGGGCTAAATATAGGACGAGTAGTATATTTTGATCAATCAGAATTTTCATTTACAGGAAATATTGGATCAAATGGTACCGCTCAAACTGCATCTATATTCGAAACATTTATATTACCGGGAGAAACTAGAATGCAAGTTTCATTAACTACACAATATAATAACGCAGACATACTAAATAATAGAACTATTCTAGGACAATGGTATATACAGTCTGCTAGTAATATAAATTTATCACCGGCGAGTAATTTATATGACACATGGAGTACTCCAGTACCATTGAGTTCAACTGGAATAGGTATTTTATTTACTCCTGCTAACACTATCACAGGAAATTCTAGAACAATAGAAACAGTTGATGGGGTAACCGGTAAAACAAATTTTGCTAATCATCAAGGAAAATACGTAAGGATTTATATGATTGCAAATCATTTAAACCCCGGTAATGCTGGAAGTGTTTTAAAAATGAAAAGCTTTGTATATAGAACATCTCGTGTTGCTGGTAGTTCAACAGCATCATATAGCGGAGGACTACTGCCAGAATAATAATATTTATATAAAAGAAAATATATAATGGATAAAATAACAGTCTTATTTCCCGGAGGTTTTAAACCATTAACCGGAGCTCATTTAGAATTAGCAACCCGATATGCACAACATCCAGATGTACAACGTGTAATCATGTTGATTGGACCAAAAGATCGAGATGGTATTACACAACAAAAAACTATTGATATATTCAATTTAATTAATCGAGATGCTAAAATAGAAATGCGGCCTACACCATTTAATTCTCCTATCATGGCTGCTTATGAATATTTATTTGCATTGCCAGAAGATACTAAAGGTCGGTTTGCCATGGCAGCTTCTACTAAAGGAGATGATTATGTACGAGCAAAGGCATTCGTTCCTAATGTAGATAAATACATAACCATTGGTGATAAATCAGGACGAATGATTCCAACCGGAGTTAATGCTGTTGAATTGAATATAGATGTAGATCCATTGCTATATAAAAACGGAGATCCTATCTCAGCATCTACTATACGAGCTGCACTGCAACAAGATGAATATAAAACGTTTCGAGCTTCATATCCAAAACAAACAGAAGCTGAAGTTAAAAACATATGGCAGATACTAAAAGGAATACAAGAATCAAAAATGTTTTCTGTAGAATGGTGGAAACAACAGTTACGCGCTGATATTGAAATGTTTGAATCCATGATGTTTCCTAAAGAAAAAGAACGACACTCTGATAAAATAAAAAAACTTAGATCTTTCTTAGATTCAAATAACGGAAAATCATTTGTATATGATTTTGATAAATTTAAGAAAACAGTGTTTGGTGCAAAACTTTTAGAAAATGTTATCACAGAAAATTATATAACTAGAGAAGAACTATCTACTATTGAACAAGCAGTTGATGGGTTCTTTCGGGAATTTGGAATTGATGTAGATTTTCAAGGAAAGTTTACTCACTTCATTGAACGACTAAATGATCCTAGAAATGAAGCTCCTATATACACAGATGAATTAACTGAATTTTTTGAGGAACTTGCTGACGAATATGGAGATGATATTAGAAATCAAGTAGATCAGAATAAAAATACTGCAGTGGCATCTGATTATCAATTCGATGTTCCAATACATATGCCATTCATGTTAAGATGGGACGGCAAAAAAATCAGATTAATTCCTAGAACTATTAAAAAGCAACGACGGCGTTGGCAATCAAATGATCCAAGCGATGTAATATATACAATAGAATCATTAACCGAAAGTCAACGTAGATACGGAAGCATGATTATAGAAGGCGGTGCAGCAGGTCATATGGCACACCCTTGGGACGATCACGGACTATCTTTTAACGATATGAAAGAAATTGTAGCACGTGCGTTATCCGGTCGTTTAGATATAGAACAGGCAGTTACTGAAAAAACTGATGGACAGAATATATTTGTTACATGGAAAGATGGACAACCAGGATTTGCACGTAATAAAGGTACCGTTATTAATCCAATGACTCCAGAACAATTAGTTGCTGATTTTGAAAGAAAATATCAAGAATCAGTGCAAAAAAATGGAGCTGAATCTGCAGAAGGATATAAATTAGTTGTTGACGCATTTCGAGAAATGTCACAGGATGTTACTGCTGCATTATCTAAAATTGATTCGGCAAAACTCAATGAAATATTTAAAAATGGACGAGTATTTGCAAACATGGAAATAATTTATCCAGCAACACGCAACGTTATTGCATATGATAAAGCACATTTACAATTTCATAATCTTGTTGAATATGATGAAAAGGGCAATGTAATTCAAACAGATTTAACTGGCGGAGCATTAATGCAAACAGTTATACGGGATGCTAATGCACATATGCAAAACACATTTTCATTTATACCTCCACAACAAATTAAGTTAGGACGAGTTTATGATTTTGAAGATCAACAAGCAGCATTTTTCAATGAGATTGATCAGTTACAGGCAAAGTATAATTTGAAACCTACTGATTTAATCAGTGAATATCATAAAGCATGGTGGCGTGATACTATACGAAGTAAAGCTCAACAATTAAATTATGATATCCCGGAGAATATTTTAGATGCATTAATGTATCGTTGGTCATTTAATGATAAATCTACTAATATTGCTGCGTTAAAAAAACAAATTGATAATCCTGAATTTTTAAATTGGGTTACAGAATTTGACAAGAAAGATTTTAAATCATATAAAAAACAAAACTTAGAACCATTTGAATCTATTTTTTTAAGATTAGGAGTTGTTGTATTACAAAATGCATCTAATTATTTAGCAGCAAATCCAAATAAAACAGTTCAAACTATTAAATCAGAAATGGCAGAACTGATACGAGATTTACAAACAACTAGCAACCCAGACACTATTAAAAAATTAGAATTAGAGTTACAGCGTATACAAAAACTAGGAGGATTTGATGCAATCGTACCGTCTGAAGGAGTAGTATTTACATATCAAGGTAATACATATAAAATGACTGGCGCGTTTGCCCCGGTAAATCAGATTTTAGGAGTGTTAAAATACGCACGCTGATATTTATTATAAATAGTAGGATTTTTAACCATGGCTCAAAAACATAAAAGCAAATACAAAGCACCAAAAGATTTAGAAAAATCAAGAAAACTAACCCCTCGTAAAGATCTTAAAGATTACACGTTGGATGATAAAGATGGCGGATTGAATCCAAAATCTACTAAAGAAAAACAACTCAATGTTCTACGTAAAACTGATAAAGAAACAGTTGATACAGGTAAAATGGATGTTAAGTATGATGCTGACGACCGTCTTTATAAAAAACTAGAAGACGGTGATTATGATCCTAAAACTGCATCTAAAAGATTTAAAAATCGTTTAGACCAGGAAGAAAAAGATTCTAAAGATCAAATTAAAGATAAAATTGAAAACTTAACTAGAGAACAACGAGAACATTTAGTTAGACAATATATTCGTAAAAAAATTCAAAAAGTAATTTCCGAACAAGCAAAAGATGCTGCAGCTACAGAAGAGCCAGCTACCCCAGAAGCCAGCGCTACGCCTGAACCTGAAGCTGCCCCAGCTGGAGCAACTCCTCCTGAAGCAGGAGCTACACCACCAGCTGGCGGAACACCTCCAGCACCTGAAGCTGAAGCTACGCCTCCAGCAGAACCGACTGCACCAGCAGGTGGAACACCACCAGCACCAACGACTCCACCAGCTGGGGATGCTGCTAAACCAGGAGCTGAAGCTGGAAAAGAATCTGAAGAAGAGGAAGAAGAAAAATTAGATCCAGAAGCAAAGCAAGCACTAGATACAGATCGATTCATTAAAAGCATTAAAAAAATGACTGGTACTGTAGAAAAGGTTAAAGCAATTGCTAAGGTTGTAAAAGATGCTACCGATGATTTAGAATATGATGATTCTAAAAACTTTTATCAGATGCTTAGAACATATGCAATTAATAAACTAGAACGTTTAGGAAGCTCTGATAAAAAATCTAAAAAATAAAAAAAGTTATATGTCAAAAAAGTTACAAAACGTCAAAGCTATTCAACAAATGTTGGATGGTAAACACAAATTTCAAAATAAAAAATCTATAGGTTTCTCTGATGCTGAAGATGTTGCGAAGAAAAATGAAAAACATCAAGTAGGCGATATTTGGGAGGAAACCGATTCTGTCACCGGTGTTACATATATTATAGAACAGCGAGACGGGTTTCGTGTTAAAAAAACAAAATCAAGTGAAGTTTTACAAACAGTACGAGAAGAACTTCGATCCTTTCCAAACTGCCGTAAAGATACATGTACGTGTTTAGGTAAACATCCATTAGATATAAAGATGCAAAAAGTGCACGGAATGTGTTTTGATTGCGTAATCGAAATGGAACATGATCTAAAAAAAGAAGGCAAGTATGAGGAATATGAACAAAATAAAATTCGAGAAAATGCACTTGCATGGTTACGTTCCGCGGAACAAGATGTTAACATGTTAAAACAAGCATATACAGAAGCTTCTAAATTTGTTACTAATTCAGATGGAGAAACAGAAACTTGGACCGCAAAAATGACACCGGAAGAATTTCAAGAAAAGATAGAAGAACAATTCCAAGTATTTAAAGAAAATTTTTTAAACCGATTAAATGGAGAAACAGAATCAGATGCAAACAATTAAGAAATATTGGATATGGATTGTAGCTTTTATAGGTACAATTGTAGGAGTTTTATTTTTATCAAAAAAATACAATCAAAAACAAATTGATAAAACTGACAAACAAATTGATGATAATAATAAAAAAATTAGTAATCTAGATGGTAAGATTGATGCAATCGAAGATCAGAAACAAGATGCTAAACAAGCAGCAGAACAAATTCAAGATCAAATTGATGATTTAAAAGATAAACGAGATGATATCAATCCTACGGTTGTTGAAGATACTGCTCAATTAAAACAAGACATTATAGCTAAAACTAAACGCCGGGGTCGCAAACCAAAAGGTCAATCATGAAAAAACTATTAGTTATATTATTATTACCATTAACTTGTTTTTCACAAACAGTACCAGATACATGTTTTACAAAACAAGAAATGCAAGACATTTTATTTACAATTGATTCGTTGTATGAATTAGATGATATTAATCAACAAATCATTTCTAAGCAAGAGTCATTAGTAAAAGAATTAAATTTTGTAATTCGTTTAGATTCTATACAAACGGCATATCGAATTGAACAAACAAAACTTTTACAAACAAACATCAATTTGTATGTAGAACGAGAAAAACGTTTAAAACCAAAATGGTATGATAACAAAGCAATTTGGTTTGGAAGTGGAATTTTAACTACGTTGTTTACTGGAGCAATTATCAGTGAATATTTAAAATAAATGGCTCAACCAACTAACATAAAGCAAATAATACAACAGCAGTACATGATGTGTGCTAAAGATCCTGTGTTCTTTATGCGTAACTATTGTTATATACAACATCCAAAGCGTGGTAAAATTAAATTTAATCTATACGATTTTCAAGAAAAATCATTAAGCGAATTACGAGATAACAGATACAATGTTATACTTAAGTCTCGACAGTTAGGCATTTCAACTCTATCCGCCGGATTTGCTCTATGGAGTATGTTGTTTGCAGAAGACTTCAATGTATTAGTTATTGCAACAACTCAGGAAGTTGCAAAAAACTTAGTTACAAAAGTACGGGTAATGCATGAAAATTTACCTAGTTGGCTAAAAGGTACGGTTGAAGCGGATAATAAATTATCATTAAAATTTAAAAATGGTTCACAAATTAAAGCAGTATCATCAGCAACTACAGGAGCCCGTTCGGAAGCATTGTCATTGTTAATTGTGGATGAGGCTGCATTTATTCGAAACATTGAAGAAATATGGATAGCATCTCAAGCAACATTATCAACAGGTGGTGGTGCTATTGTGTTATCTACTCCTAATGGTGTTGGTAACTGGTTTCATCAAACATGGGCCGATGCTGAAGCTAATATTAACGGATTCCATACAATTAAATTGCATTGGACCGTACATCCCGAACGCGATCAACAATGGCGTAATGAACAAACACAATTATTAGGCGAACGTGGAGCTGCACAAGAATGTGATTGTGACTTTATTAGTTCGGGACATACTGTAGTAGACGGTGGATTGCTTTTAGAATATGATGAAAAATGTGCAGATCCTATCGAAAAAAGAGGATTTGATCACGGATATTGGATTTGGGAATATCCAGATTATTCTAAAGATTATATAGTAGTAGCAGACGTCGCTCGGGGTGATTCTACAGACTTTTCAGCATTTCATGTTTTTGAGGTAGAATCTGTAACACAAGTAGCAGAATATAAAGGAAAGCTTCCTCCTAATGATTTCGGAAACATGTTAGTTACAGTCGCATCCGAATGGAATAATGCATTACTAGCAATAGAAAATGCAAATATTGGATGGGCTGCAATACAGCCAGCAATAGATAGAGGATACCAAAATTTACATTATACATATCGTGATGATGGGTACACTGATGAATCAGTTCAACTCAAAAAAGGTTATGATATGAAAGATAAATCACAAATGGTCCCGGGTGTCTCTACAACGACAAGAACACGTCCATTAATGATATCTGCATTAGAAATGTATATGCGGCAAAAAACACCTACTATTCGTAGTAAAAGACTAATACAAGAACTATTTGTTTTTGTTTGGCTAAATGGTAAAGCTCAAGCACAACAAGGATATAACGATGACTTAGTAATGTCATTTGCGATTTCATTGTGGCTACGAGATACAGCACTTCGATTACGGCAGCAAGGCATAGACTTAAATAAACGAGCACTATCACAATTTCAAAAAACAGCACCGGTAATTTTTACTAACAAACCCAATGCCCGGGATACGGGTTGGTCATGGGATACTGGTTTCGGCGATGAAAGTTTAACATGGTTAATTAAATAAACCATTGGTTCTACGGATAGTTATATTTATATTAAAAAAGAAATATGGCGTCATTAAGAAAACGTTTACAGAATTTATTTAGCACCAATGTAATCGTCAGAGCATACGGAAAAAATCAAGTACGTGTTGTTGATACAAACCGTTTACAAAGTGTTGGGAATCTAGCACAAAGTAAAGTTGCTGACAGATATACTAGATTGCATGGTGCAAACAAACAGCGTGTCGGCGGAATGGGCGGCTACGATTCAAACTACTATATGCATCAAAATCGTATGCAATTATATGCAGATTACGAAATGATGGATAAAGACCCTCTAATTCATTCTGCGTTAGATATATACTCAGATGAATCTACATTAGCTGATCAATTTGGTGAAATCTTAACAATTAAAACTAATAAAACAAACATACAAAAAATACTTTATAATTTGTTTTATGATGTTTTAAACATAGAATTTAATCTATGGGCATGGATTCGTAATGTAACCAAATATGGTGATTTTTTCTTAAAATTAGATATTGCCGATGAATATGGTGTAATTAACGTACGTCCATTTTCTAGTTATGAAATTGAACGTTGGGAAGAATTTAATGAAGCAACTGGTGAATATGAAATTAAATTTAAACATGTAGCTTCAGAACAAATGTCATATGACACATTTGAAATTGCACATTTCCGTATGTTGTCAGATTCTAACTTTTTACCGTACGGTAGATCTATGTTAGAAGGGGCTCGTAAAGAATTTCAAAAACTAATGATGATGGAAGATGCAATGTTAATTCATCGTATCATGCGAGCTCCTGAAAAACGTATTTTTAAGATTGATATTGGTAATATTCCACCAAATGAAGTTGATACATTCATGGAACAAATTATCAATAAAATGAAAAAAATTCCACATATTGATCCAAACACTGGTAACTATAATCTTAAATTTAATCTTAACAACATGTTAGAAGATTATTACTTACCAGTGCGAGGAGGTCAATCATCAACTACCATTGATACATTACCTGGTATGACGTTTACCGGAATGGATGATATTGAATATATCAAAGATAAAATGATGGCTGCACTTAAAATTCCTAAGCCATTCTTAGGATATGCAGAGGCTGTAGAAGGAAAAACTACATTAGCATCAATGGATATTCGATTTGCTAGAACCATCGAACGTATTCAAAAAATAATTGTATCAGAATTAACTAAAATTGCAATTGTACATTTATATGCACAAGGATATTCCGGCGAAGACTTAATTGGATTTGAATTAGAATTAACATCTCCATCAATTATATATGATCAGCAAAAAGTTGCATTAATGAATGAGAAAATAACCTTGGCTAATGCAATGAAAGATAGTAAATTAGTTTCAGATAAATACATATATGAATACATATTTAATATGTCAGAAGAACAATGGTTATCAGAACGTAGCAATGTTATCGAAGATTTAAAATTAAGATTCCGTCAAAATCAAATTGAACAAGAAGGAAATGATCCGGCAGTAACAGGAATATCATTTGGTACACCGCATGACTTAGCAACGGTACATATGTCAAGTAGTGAGGTTGAAGAAAAGGATAAGGGAGGTCGACCAAAAGAAGGAATAAAATCCGGACAACATAAAAATGAATTTGGATGGGATCCAACCGGTCGTAAAGAATTACGTCAGGCATTTAATCCAGAAAATCAAAAAAATGCGTTTCAGCCGGATCCAAATTTTAGAAATAGTGTTGTTAATATAGCAGCAGAAAATTTTGTCAGAAAATTAAAATCCACTAAAAATAAAAATATTACTGTGATTACCGAATCTTTAAAGGTTAATGAAACTATAGATAATGATAAAGATGCTGGTACAATGTTAGATGAAAATAACATTTTATAATTACAAACATATTTATTAAAAAGAATTAAGGCACGTAAACGGCATGAAGAAATTAAAACATTCAAAATATAAGAACACTGGTATTCTATTTGAAATGTTGGTTAGAAAATTAACTTCAGAGACATTATCTTCGAATAAATCGGTTACAGTAGATATTATCAAAAAATATTTCGGTAAAAATACAGAATTAGCAAAAGAATTATACTTATATAATAGTTTGTTAAAAGAAAATTTTAAAACCGAAGCGCAAGCATTGGAATATATTCGTACGGTTAAAGCATCTCATTCAAAATTGAATCAAGCAGTTTTGCGTAGACAAAAATACAATCTTGTAAAAGAAATATCAGAAAAATTTATATTTACTAATTTGGCAAAAATACAAATTAATAATTATAAAGAATTAGCATCAATTAATATGTTGTTTGAATATGATGAAACTGATAATCCTAAGCGATTATTAGAATGCAAAAATGTAATCATACAAAACGGTTTAATATCAAGTAAAAAACCAACAATTAAAAAAGATGAATTATTAGAAACATTCCAGTCGCAGAGTAAAGATATAAGACTGTTATCATATCAATTATTGGTAGATAAATTCAATACAAAATATTCAGTATTATCAGAACAACAAAAATCTTTATTAAACAAATACATAACAAATGTTAATGATACTGCCGCATTAAAAACATACATTCAGAAAATTATTCCTAGTATAAAAAGAGATTTAGCACTACAAGCAAAACAGATAACAGAACCAGTTACAAAAATAAAAGTTGCAAAACTATCAGAAATGTTGTGCAATGTTGAAACAATGAAAGTTATTAAAGAATCTCATGTATTATCACTATTACGTTATTTTGATTTAGTTGATGAATTAAAAGGAGTTCATTCATGAAGTCGTTTCTTAAAGAAATAGAAGATAAATTCATTGAACTAGAAGAAGATAAATTATCAAATCTAGATTATGATGGGGATGGTGAGTTAGAATCACCTGAGTCAGAATATAAAGGTTCCCGCGATAAAGCTATTAAAAAAGCGTTGCATGATGATGAAGAATTAGATGAAATGTCTACAACTGGGGGAGTTGCTGGATATAATACTCCGGCTGCATTTAGAAAAACAGTTAAACGTGTAGGATATGCAACCGGTATAGAAGAAGCAGTTAATAAACCGCCAACATATTCATATAAAGACGAGCGATATCAAAAACCAGAATCTTCTGAAGAAGAATACATGGATAAATTTCCATTTGCAGATGATGATAATCAATGGCAACATAAATCATATGAATATCCATCAAAACCATTAGTTTCTAAACATAACTATAAAGATGAACCAGCACATAAAACTATTAAAGCTGAAGTTGAATATGATTGGTCCGGAGTTAAAAAAAGTCGGGTAACAGAAGCATTAGACAATAAATACGAACAACTTATCGAATCATATAGAAAATTCGCTACAGAAAATTCAAAAATTACTCCAGAACAAAAAGTTAAACGAACTATACAGGAAGTAGCAAAACGATTACGCGAAATAGAACAATTGGTTAATTACAATTCTAAATTAAAAAATGAATCGAATATTGCTGCAGATGCATATGGACCAAAAACAAAAAAAGCATTAACAGAAATTTCAAATCGTTTGATTAAAATATCAGAACGCGTAAGATCATTAGGGGAATAAAATGTCAAAACAACTCATGTTAGAATATATGCCATTCAAGCCTGTTGGTTCTTTAAAAGAATCAAATGGAGCTGCATATGGAGTTCCGGGTGGTTTTGTAGTACAAGGAGTTTTACAACGAGCAGGTTCTAAAAATCAAAATGGACGAGTATATCCTAAACATATACTAGAACGAGAATGTCGTAAATATCAAAATGAATATATTGATCAACACAGAGCATTAGGTGAATTAGATCATCCAGAATCATCCGTAGTTAACTTGAATAACGTATCGCACAATGTTTTAAAAATATGGTGGGATGGTGATGATTTAAAAGGAGTAGTTCAAATTTTAGATACACCATCTGGTAAAATTCTTAAAGAACTTTTCAAAGCTGGAATTACATTGGGTATTTCATCGAGAGGATTGGGATCAGTCAAAGAATTACGTAACGAAGGTGTAGTAGAAGTTCAAGAAGATTTTGAATTGATATGTTGGGACTTTGTGTCTAATCCATCTACACAAGGGGCGTTTATGCGTCCAACAAAAATGAATGAGTCAGTTTCAAAAACAACGAATAAATACGAACGTGTAAATAGTATAATAACATCCATTTTATGTGAAGATGGAAAATGTAGGATATAATATGGATAGTCCAAATTTAAAAAGATTGCTTGAAATGATGATTGGAGAAGACGAACAACCAAAAGTTTCAAGAGAAGAAAAACAACAATTTTTAGCACAAGTAAAAAATTTCAGTCAAATGGGCCATATGGTTTATGGTCGTGGTAGTTTAGAACAAATTACGAATCGTGTAAAAAATATGGTTGATAAAGCAGAACGTATTTCCACTGAAAATGGAGATTGGTTTGATGGAGTAACTGTTAAACGTCATATGAAACAACTCAATGAGTCGTACAAAGTTTTTGAACAAACAGCTAAAGAAATGAATATTTTACAACAAAGATTAGCAGCTGCATATGAAGATATTGCACAGGGATTAAATAGATATTTCGATGTTGGATAATTTGTTTTTTAAAAAAATATTCATATATTAAGGATATATAATGAATCAACTAAAAAAATTATATAAAGATTTTTTCGGCTTAACAGAACAAACAGCTGCTACCCCATCATTATCAAATAAAGGAGCAGTTAAAATGTCAAAAGCATCTAAACCTGAGGATATTAAAAAAATAACTGATAAAGGTGTTGATGTTAAATTGGAAGGTGCTGAAATTGAAGAAGCTCAATTAGTTAACAAAATAACTGATTATCAAGGCGGCGTTCAAATGATATTTTCAGATCCATCAACTGCAAAACAAACCATGTTAGATATTTTAGGATGGGCAAAGAAAAAAGGATTTGATATTATTAATAAAGAAATATATACAACCGATGC
>Ga0315904_10008065_pt1 | contig 13994 bp, 7 predicted proteins | sample LakEriMetagenome_6_FD_203529 | JGI IMG/M metagenome (GOLD analysis project Ga0315904, IMG submission 203529) | Freshwater fungal communities from buoy surface, Lake Erie, Ohio, United States - Buoy 12 MA120 | ecosystem: Environmental > Aquatic > Freshwater > Lake | place: USA: Lake Erie, Ohio... | reverse complement strand
GATCGCGCGTCATGCCAAAGGCTTCGCACATCGCGATTGCGGCGATGCCATGGGAGTACATGTCGTCCAATCCCTGCGAGTGTCCATCCCCTCGATACCACCCACCAATCCCTTTCTCGACACGGATACTTTGAATCAGGAAGCTCAAGCCCTTGAAGACGGTCTCTTTGTACTCTCCCTCCAAATGGGTTTGTCCGGCACCGAGAAAGCACATGAGGGCCATGCCGGTCGCAGCGTTCAAGCTCGCGATACGGCGACCTGGGTGATCGCACTGCCCCCCGCAAACCTGGGCGTGGGTAAAGGTCCAGGCACCGGTTTGTGGATTCTGGTGAGCGGCCAGCCATTTGAGTGCTAGGGATACCGCGCGTTCGGTTTCGTCGCTTCCACCGAACTTTTTGAGCATCTCACGTTTGGTTTCCTTGTTGGAACGAGCCCCCATCGCGGCACGCATCGCAGCGTTGCTCTGGGCGGAGATTCCGGAGGTTGGAGCGAGCGCTTGAGAAAGGGTCGGCATGGATACCTCGGGTGCCGATGCCACAAGACTGCTGACGTCTAAGGTAACCTCGGACTGCACCATGCTTGGTTCGACCGAGGGAGTCTCGCTGGGTGATTCGTCCTCTGGTTCACTGCTCAATTCCGCAGTCGATTCGTCCATCGAAAACTCTTCCAAACCGGTGCTGTCCGATTCGGATTCCGCAACATTCAGCAACAATCGCAATTCCTTTTGAATCGGCTCGATGTGCCACGCAGCTAGCGCGAGAAGTGCGGCGACGTGCACGCCTGTGCTAATCCCCCAGCTCGGAAGCAATGTCCAGAAATTGCCTTTGCGGGGATTCTCGAATGTTTGCTTGTCCAGGTGTTCGACAGGTTGGGCTTCGTTCGCCGGAGTCGCTCGCGACGAGTCCAAGGGTTTGCGAGCCGTTTTGGAAGAGGACGCGGTTCGGGCTTTCTTTGCAGCGGGCACCGCAGGCGATGTCGATAGAGTGGCGGGTGTCGACGTCGGCGAATTCGCGGGGGATGGAGCCCCGGTCGTCTCTTCGAATCCCGGAAGACCAAGCAAAGGATCTTGGTTATCTTCTGGTTTTCCCATCTGCATCCTCAAATATTTCGTGGGGTGATTGGAGTCGCCTTGATAATCGCTATGGTAACAATTCACGACGGCGACGTGTACTGATTGTTGGTGGAAAAACCCAAAGATCAGCGTTGGCAACCCATTTCCTTCGGGCATTCCCCAAATGCGTTTTTCGCGATGTCTTTTGCGAAACCTCCCCATTCTTCTCGGGATGCTATGCCCGCTGGCGGGCTGCGAACCACCGCCGCTACCCGTCAACTCCCCTCGCGAAACGAACAGCACCGACTCGCCCGCAGGGATGCTCGTCGAGGTTGAGATTACGGGCTTCGAAAACAACGAAGGCCGATGCCGTGTCGCGGCTTACGAGAAATCTTCCGGTTTTCAAGATCCGAATCATGCCGTCGCCCGCAACGTCCTGCCCATTGAGGGGAACTCGGTGCGGTGGAGTTTTACTTGGCAGGACAACGGTCGCGAACTCTCTCCCGCTGGACTGGCCATTTCCGCATATCATGATCAGAACGACAACGGCCAACTCGACAAAAGCCTGATAGGAATTCCCACGGAACGCTACGGTTTCTCGAACAATCCCAAACGGGGGTACGGTCCCCCAAAGTTTGACCAAGCCCTGATAGCAGTTCCCAAGGACGCCTCGCGACAGGCCCCCTGGCGCATCGAGATTACTATCCAATGAACGCAATCACACCGAAAGACTTGAACAGCCAAGCCGCCGGTTGTCTTGCCAACCATGCGAACGTCGGCCTGCGACTCAGCCTCCACGCGTCCCGCTCCCCGGATCAACTGGCGATTGCGACCCCGACCGGTTCCCATCGGCAAGGTTCCCGCCGCTCGTACACGACCATTTCCATGTCGGATTTGGATCACCGCTCCTCTGCCATCGCGGCAGGATTGCAGAGCATGGGGATCGGGCCTGGCAAGCGAATCGCTTTGCTGGTTCGATTCGGCGAGGATTTCATCACCCTGGTCTTCGCGCTTCTGAAGTCGGGTGCAACGCTCATTCTTATCGATCCGGGGATGGGGCGCAAGCATCTTTTGGGTTGCCTGTCGCAAGCGCGCCCGGACGGCTTTGTCGGGATCCCGCTGGCCCAGGTGATCGTCAAAGCCAAACGACCTCTCTTTCCCGCCGCGCGCCTCAATGTCACCGTGGGTCGTCGTTTCGGAATCCTTCCCGCTCCGGCGCTTAGCGACTTGGAGCGGCGGCATGGAGCCTCGGATTTTCGCCCGCCCGAGACTCAGATCCTCGATCCGGCAGCGATCATTTTTACCACCGGCAGCACGGGACCGCCCAAAGGAGTCCTCTACACACACCAAACGTTCCATGCCCAGATCGATATGATCGCCAGCCACTACGGAATCGAACCGGGGTGCAAAGACCTAAGCGGGTTTCCTCTCTTTGGCCTTTTTAACGCCGTCATGGGGACGTCGACTATCCTGCCTGACATGGATCCGACCCACCCCGCCTCGGTGATTCCCAAACGCCTTCTCGACGCGATCGAGCAATGGGAGATCGATCAATCGTTCGGCTCCCCTGCATTGTGGACTCGCGTGGGTGAGGATTGCCATGCAACGGGGCGCCGGATGGAATCGCTGCGCTTGGTTCTATCGGCGGGAGCACCCGTCCCCGCACGAGTTCTCCAGCAAATCCGCGCTGCCATGCACCCTGAAGGGATGATGTTTACCCCCTATGGAGCAACCGAAGCGCTCCCGATCGCATCGATCGAGTCGCGCGAAGTGCTCGAAGAGACGAGAGCCAAGACCGAAAAAGGAGCCGGAACGTGCGTCGGTCGGCGATTTGCAGGCATCGATTGGAAAGTCGTCGCGATCACCGACGATCCGATCCCGACTCTTGACCAAGTACGCGAACTTCCGATTGGCCAGATCGGTGAATTGATGGTTTCGGGGTTGCCGGTGACGCGAGCCTATGTCACTCGCACCGACCAAAATGCGATCCATAAAGTCGAAGAACGCGGTTCCTCAGAAAATGCGACCAGGATCTGGCATCGTATGGGGGATGTCGGTTACCTGGATGCGCTGGGACGATTCTGGTACTGCGGCCGCAAAGGGCATCGCGTCACGACGCGTCGCGAGGTTCTTTTTACGGAACCGATCGAAGCCGTCCTCAACACCCATCCAGACATCTTTCGATCGGCGCTTGTCCCCCTGGGTTCCTCCCCGAACCAGCAACCGTGCCTGGTTGTCGAACCGTGGCCCGCGCGTCGCCATCATGTCATGAACCACCTCGCGGAGTGCGAGTCCCAGTGGCGCACAATGATTCGCGAAGCGATGCCCGATGTCGACATCGATCGCTTTCTGATCTATCCGCGAGCACTGCCGACGGATATCCGGCACAACGCCAAGATCTTTCGCGAGAAACTCAAGCCCTGGGCAGAGCAGCAAGTGCTCACAAAAAAACCTCGCGGATAATCAATTGCGATTCCATCGAAACTAGCAACCGATTCAATTCGATACAGGGGTGATTCCGACCACCTGCGGTTCGCGATCTCGCAGTCGCCGCAGTTGACCACAAGCGGCTTGGATTTCGTCCCCTTTCCGCTGGCGAAACATCACGTTGATCCCGCCATCGAGGAGTGTCTTGCGAAACGCATGAATCGCTTCCGCGGAGGGTGTCTGGTACGGAAGTCCGGGAACAGGGTTGTAGGGGATCACGTTGAGCATCGCGGTACGTCCGCGCAGCAATTGCACCAGTTCCTTAGCGCAAGAAATCGAATCGTTGAATCCCCCAAGAAGCACATACTCGAATGTCAATCGGCGGCCTGTGCGAGCAAAATAGCGATCGGCGGCTTCCATGATCGCTTCGATACCGATGGTCTTGTTGACCGGCACAAGCCGATTCCGCAGCTCGTCGTTGGGTGCATGCAGGCTGATCGCCAATTGATACGGCGCGTCCGACTCAGCGAGCTTGTCGATCGCGGGCGGAAGTCCCACCGTACTGATGGTGATTCGTCGCGGGCTGATCCCTAAACCGTACTGGCTGTCCCGGGCAACGTTCAGGGCTTCGAGCACGCGAGGAAGATTCGCAAGCGGTTCTCCCATTCCCATCATCACGATGTGGCTGAGCCGGTCGTCGGGCTCCAGGAGTCGCTGCAGCTTGAGCATCTGTTCGAGGATCTCACCACGCGACAGATTCCGTTCTACTCCGTCGAGTCCGCTGGCACAGAACACACAGCCCATCGCGCAGCCTACTTGGCTCGAAACGCAGATCGAACGGCGTGGGCCGTCTCGCAACAGAACACATTCGATGCGACCGCCATCCGCCAGTTGCAACAAAAGCTTCTCCGTACCGTCGGACGACTCTTGATGGGCAGCGGTGACCGAGCGAAAGATCTCGAAGGTCGATGCCAATTGAGCTCGCAACCCTTTCGGCAAATCGGTCATCGCTTCAAACGAGTCCGCCCGCTTCTGGTAAACCCAGGTCAAAATCTGACGCGCGCGAAACTTCGGCCAGCCGCGCTCGGCGAGCCACTCGCACAATTGCGACTCGCTCCAATCCAGCAGGTAGTGGTGCTGGGGAGTTTCCTGAGTGGCTTCGGGTTCGCTAACGCTTTGGATCGCCATAGGGTTTTTGAAACATGGTGCTTGGAAGGATTCCACATTGGCACGTCGCCTGCGTCATTAGACTCTGTCGCACCAAGACTCGTCGAGCCGCATTCCCGATGCTAACTCAGCCATCCGAGTCGATTTTCGATGGAATGCCTTCTTCTTGTTCTTCTTCTTCCTCGGACTCGACGGAATCCGAGTCCCCGGTCCAAACATCGTATGCATCCCCGGTACCGGACAATTCGGTTTGGATGGATAGATTGGGGTCGGAAAGGATACGGAGTTCCTGCGAATACTCCTTGCCGTCGACGGTCAGGATCACACGGTAGTTGCCCGACGGCACAGCCCGAGCGCGACCACCGCCTCCCCCAGGTCCACCACCGCTACCGCCACCACCGCTACCGCCGCCACCGCTACCGCCGCCACCGCTACCGCCGCCACCGCCGCCACCACGGGGACGCCGCGCCGCGGCTTCGCTACCGGAAGAACCTTCGCCGCCCGACTCAGATGAACCGGCCCCGCTTTCGCTTGGTGGGGTTGGGGCTGCTTGCCCCCCCTCGCCGGCGGATGCCGCACCACCGGGGGCGCTGCCACGGCCGCCACCGCGGGTACCTCGGCCTTCTCCCGGGCCGCGTTCCCCACCGGTACCCCGCTCGCCAGGTCCGCCGCGATTGGGTTGCGGGGGTGTTGCGATCAAGTCCCAGCCCGCGCGATGCAAGCCGGCATCGACGTTGCCGCGGATTTCGCGAAGGGTATTTCCATTAACGTCTTGAATCTTGATCGAGACTTGTTCGGCCTTCTTGGGGAGGGAATAGAACAAACTCGCGCCTGCGGGTGGATTTTCTCCCACGTAGCGGCGATTGGTTGTGCCTCGAGTCGCTTCGCGGCGCCATCGAATCGCGGTTGTGGGTTTGTACAGAAACGGTGTATCGGTTACGTGGGCGGCCGCGAGTTGATGCAGCGGCGTGATGTCCGCGATCCAAAGGCTTCGGCCATGTGTTGCGGCGACGACTTCTCCGTTGTTGGGGTGGAACGCGAAGTCAAAGACCGCAACCGTGGGGAGGTTGGAGTTGAATTTGTTCCAATACTCGCCGCGGTTAGCGCTTGCGTAGACCGCGAATTCGGTTCCGATCAGCAATACATTTTCATTGAAAGGACTTTCCCGCAAGCAACGTGTTGAACCCCAGGGGAGATTGGCTCGAATGTTTTTCCAAGTCTTGCCAAAGTCTTCGGAGACGAACACATACGGATCGTCATCATTGGAACGGTGGCCGTCCAAGCAGACGTAGACGCGGCCGTCGGCAAACCGTGACGCCTCAATTGTCGAAACCCATCGAGGGGCAGGAAGGTTGAGGTTCTTTCCAATCTCTGTCCATTCCTTGCCGCTGTCGCGCGTGACCCACAATGCCCCATCATCGGTACCGACATAGAGCACGTTGGCATTGCGTGGAGATTCCGATAGGGCCGTCGCCGATCCCCGTTTGGTCAATGTGATCTCCGGTGAAATCTTTTCGAGATTGCTGCCGCGATCGAGCGATCGGAACACGAAGTTGCCTGCGGCGTAAAAGATCCGCGAGTTGGCGCTCGAAAGAATGAACGGCGTATTCCAATTGAATCGGTATGCCGTCTCGCCTTCTGCTGCCTGGGCTCGGATCGAGGCTCGTTCGCCGGTCTTCATGTGGCGACGCCCCATATTGCCGTCTTGGCTAGTCCAGTAGACCAAGTCGGGGTCGTTCGGATCGACTCGGCACATGAAACCGTCGCCGCCGCCGACGCTGAGCCAATCCTCGTTGACCGGTCCGCTGCCGCTGAGGGACAATGCGGGGCCACCCCACGTACCATTGTCTTGTAGACCTCCGTAAACGTAATACGGATACTTGGGCGCGATTGCGACGTGATAGAACTGGCCCAATGCCAGTGTGTTGAGATGATCCCATCGATTGCCTCGATCGTAAGTCGTGTAAACGCCTCCGTCGACACCGATCACCATGTGCCTGCCGTCGCGAGGGTTGATCCACAGGGCATGTCCATCGGCATGAACGCCTCGCCCCAGCGTGGACTCGAACGTCAGTCCCCCATCGCTCGACTTGTATTGCGAGACTCCGAGCAAGTAAAGTTTTTGGTCGTCGCTCGGATCGACGCGGATCACGCTGAAGTACATCGGACGCGAGTGGAGGCTATTGATGCGAGTCCAACTCTCGCCGCCATTGGTCGACTTGTAGATGCCACCATATTCGTAGCCTTTCGCACCCTGTTGATCCTGTACGTTCTGAGCTTGGCCTCCTAGCGAGGCGGTGTAAGGCCGCGGGGGCAGAGGACGATTTTCAACAACGACATCGATCTCCTTCATCTCGGTCGCCCGCGAGATCTTCAGTCGAAGCTTTTCTCCCGCCTTCAAGTCCCGCAGCATCCCTAACGCCTCGCGGTAATCCGATACGGGCTTTCCTTGGATCTCTTTGACAATGTCCCCTTTGAGAACACCCGCCTTCGAAGCGGGTCCGTTCTCGGTGACTTCCGTGATCGACGCTCCTCCCCCCGTTGCGTTTTGGCCGACGATGCCGATGTAGGTGGGTGATTGCTGCGCTGCAGCGCCCCCGCGACCGCCACTGGACGGCCGTTCTTCCATGACGACCTCGATTTCCTTGGTTTCGCCGCTTCGTATCACTTTGACTTTGATTTTGTCTCCCGCGTTCTTGCTGGTCGCTTTTTCCGTCAAGGACTCCCACGACTCCGCTTTGGCACCATCGAACTCCACGATGATGTCGTCGGCCTGTAGGCCCGCTTTGCTCGCCGGACTGTCCGGCGCCGTTTGGATCACTTTGATCCCGGCTTCTTCATCTTCTCCAAATGCGCCGAACCAAACACCGGTCCGTTGCCCAGAACTGGTCCGGGAGGCCAGCGTGAATTCGATCGAACGTCTCTCTTCGCCTCGGGCAATTTTCAGATCGAGTTTGTCGTTGGCTTTTTTGGTTCGAAGTTCGTCGAGAATTTGATCGAAGTCGGTCACGGACTTCTCTCCCATTGTTTCGATGACGTCGCCGACGAGCAGCCCGCCTTTGGCCGCAGGGCTCTTCGGGTAGACCTGGGTCACGATGACTTTTCCATCGCGGTTTTCGCCGACCGCGCCCCAGAGCACATTCAGCGGTGCCGGTCCTTTGCCGATGTTCTCGCAGTCGATCACGGCGAAGAGAGTGTTCGGGTCCTTGCGATACCAATCGATTCCGATCCGTCCCATCTGGCTGGTCGGCAGGCCTTTGGTCAGTTTTCGCCAGGTTTTGCCACCGTCGGTCGTCTTGTACAACCCGCTGCCGGGTCCCCATTTGCGAATCGGATCGTATCCGCCGTAGCCTTCGGGGATCGGAATCTCGCTGCCGGGCCAACTGTCGAAACCGTCGCGCAGCCGTTCCCAGGCCGTGACGATCAATGTCTCAGGATCGGTCGGATGCATTTGCATTTCGATGATGCCGGTACGTTCATCGATGTAGAACGCCCGTTCCCAGGTCTTACCGCCATCGGTGGTCTTGTAGACTCCCCGCTCTTCGTTGCTGCCATAAAGACGGCCCAAGGATCCGACATACACGATGTCGGGATTGGTTGGGTGAATCACGATTTCGCCTATTTGGAAGGTCTTTTTCAGTCCCATGTTCGTCCACGTCTTGCCGCCGTCCACCGACTTGTAGACCCCGTCGCCATAGCTGACCGAGTTGCGAGGATTGTTCTCACCGGTTCCCACCCACAGGATGTCCGGATTGCTCCTCGAAACAGCGACGGCCCCGATCGAAACGGTAGCTTCGCGGTCGAATTGGTGGGTAAACGAGACCCCCGCGTTGGTGGTCTTGATCAAACCACCCGACGCAGTGGCGGCCCAAAACGTGTTGGGGTCCGACTCATTGACCGCGAGATCGACAATGCGTCCACCCATGTTGGCTGGCCCGATACCGCGCCATCGGATCCCTTTGCTCCAAGCGGCAGGGATTTCGCCCGACCACGATTCAGGTTTGGCGTCCGCGTTGGCAGCTGTGCTCTTTTCCTTGTCCGGCTCCTTGGGTGCCCCGAGCTGGGCATTCGCAGGCTTCATCCCCTGCAACGCCTTGGCGATCTCCTGCAATTGCTTTTCGATCTTGTCGAGCCGATCCGCCTCGCTCGGTGCCGAAGGTTTTTCGGACTTCGGCGCATCGACTTGTTCAGAAGGCTTCGGTTCGCTGGGCCTGTCCGGCTTTTGGGCCGCAGTATCGTTGGATCTGGCCGCCCAGTGGATGGCGTATTCCTCGACGCTTATCTGCCCGTTGCCATCGGAATCGATGTCTGCGAATGGGACGGTTGAATTGGTGTATTCATCGGGAGTTAGGAATCCGCTTTTGTCCTTGTCTTTTTTCTTCAAGGTCTTGCGACTCCAATCGAGCCAGCGAGTGTCGATTTGCTGAGTTGCAGGCTTGTCGGTCGCAGGATTCTCGCGTTTCTCGGCAGGCGGTTCTGACGGTTTGTCGGCGGCGGGGTCCGGAGCCGGAATTGCGGGAGCGGGTGTTTCGGGAGCGGGAGTTGCGTCTTGGTACGCTTGGCCCACGGCGGTCAATGCGACGGCCAGAAACACGCCGAGAAGTGCCGACGGAAATCGCCCATGGAAACGGTAATAGATAGCCATGTGTCGTTCTCAACCCCTCACGGTGAAAGTTGCTCGCTGCTGGGCATGGCAAATGCCAGCCTAAAACCTGAGATGCATTGTTGTTGCACCTGCGAAGCCTTTCAAGCGTCCACGGTGTGGAACGCGCGTATCCTCGCGTTTTTCCTCGCTTTCAGTCACGTCATCCGGTTGCCATTCTCCCAGACTTGAAGCACACTGGAGCGCTCGTCTTTGCAATCGCTGTAGAATCGAGTTTCCATGCAATCCATGAATTTGCAACGAAAAGGGAGCCCTTGCCGAAGACGGTCCTCTGGCGCGCGGGATCGTGGGGCCTTTACCTTGGTCGAACTACTGGTAGTTCTGGCCATCATCGGCATCGTGTTGGGGTTGATTTTGCCCGCGATATCGGCGGCGCGCGAAGCGGCCCGGCGAACCCAATGCCAGAACAACCAGCGGCAAGTTGGCCTGGCGGTACTGAATTTTGAATCGGCGCATCGGGTTTTTCCCGCTTCCGGTTGGACCCAGCGCGGGCCGGGCAATCCGCACGGGACCTACATGAGTTGGCGGACCGTGATACTCCCGTTTCTGGAACAAACCAATGTGCGAGACCTCTACAGCATCGAAAAGCACTGGTGGGAGGGAACCAATCTGGCCGTGGCGAGCATTCCGATCCCGATCTTTCTGTGTCCTAGCACGCCGGACCAGGAACCGGTGATGCAAGCGATTGCCAAGCCTCCGCGACCGGCGATCACATTTTCCCTCCCCCTGGCCCGGACCGATTACGAAGCGATTCAGGGGGTCCAGCCCAACTCGATCGATCCGATACGGTATGATGCGAGCAATCGATTCTCGGTCATGCATCGCAATTCCGCAAATCGCCATGCAGCCATTCTCGATGGTACATCGCAAACGATCATGGTCGTTGAGGCAGGTGGGCGACCCGGTGTTTATCGCGCGGGTGTGTTTCGCCGAAACCTCAGCAACGATCAAGGGATCGGGTGGATCGACAGCGAAGGTGCGTTCAGTCTGGATGGGTCGAGTCCCGATGGGGCTCGCGAGGGGTGCCGCCCCGCGAATGGTTGCACCGCTGCGATCAATGCCCGCAACGACAATGAACCTTATTCGTTCCACGCAGGTGGCATGCACTCGCTGTTTGCGGATGGACACGTGTCCTTCGTAAACCAAACCATTTCAATAAACATCATGGCCGCACTGTGCACGCGTGCCGCAACCGACGACACCTCCAACTGGGAAAGGGATTGAACATGAGCTTGCGATCGAATTGGACGCGGTACCTTGCACGCGGATTGGCATTGTTCATCATGGTTGCGTGCAATAGCTTGTGGGCTGTTGCTTCCGATCCTGCAGGCTCCCCCAGATATATTTCCATGGACGATACCAACCCGTTTCTAGCTCCAAGCCCCCTGCCGTTTCACGCTCCCGACTTTTCGGCGGTCAAGGTGGATCATTTCATGCCGGCCTTCGAAGATGGGATGCGGCAACAACTGGCGGAAATGGAAGCGATCGCCAAGCAAACCGCTGCCCCAACACTAGAGAACACGATCGTCGCGATGGAGCGAACTGGAGAAATTCTCGATCGCGTGGCTCCCGTTTTCTTTCATCTCTCCGGGGCTCATACCAACGATGAGATTCAAAAACTCGAGGAGGAGATCGCTCCCAAGCTTGCCTCGCACTCCGACAACATTTATCTGAACCCCCAACTCTTTCAGCGGGTCGAAACGCTGTGGCAGGGACGAGACAAAGCAACCTGGAACGAGGAGCAGAGGCGGTTGGTCGAGAAGTACTACGAGAACTTTGTTCGAGCAGGCGCCCGATTGAATGCGGAGCAGCAAGCCCGCATTCGCGCGATCAATGAAGAGCTCTCGACCTTGACCACCCAGTTTCAAAACAACTTGCTCGCGGTGACCAAGGATCGCTCGCTCCTTTTTGAGGATGCTTCCCAACTCGACGGCATGAGTCCATCGGATTTATCGTCGGCCCAACAAGCGGCGGCCGCGCGTGGCCAGACGGGCAAATACCTCCTTGCGTTGCAGAACACGACGCGGCAACCGGTCCTGACGAGCCTCAAGAACCGCGAGACTCGCAAAGCGGTTTGGCTGGCCTCCGCCAATCGTGCGATCGGTGAAGGGGGCGGAATCGACAATCGACCGATCGTGCTCAAACTCGCTCGGCTTCGGGCCGAACGGGCAAAGTTGCTGGGGTATGCAAACCACGCGGCGTATACCCTCGAAAACCAGATGGCGGAAAATCCTGAGGCCGCGTTCGCGATGCTTAAGGATCTGGTCCCCGGAGTGATGGCCAAGGCCCGCATCGAATCCGAAAAAATTCTCGAGGCCATGCGGGCCGATGGCATCGAGGGACCGGTCGAGCCCTGGGATTGGGAATACTACGCCGAACGGGTGCGAGCCCGCGACTACAGCGTTGACGAAGGAGCAGTTAAACCATTCTTCGAGATGGAAAGTGTCCTGCAAAACGGCGTTTTCTATGCCTACGGCAAACTCTACGGCGTATCGTTTCGCGAACGAAAGGATCTGCCGGTGTGGCACCCCACGGTCCGCGTGTTCGATGTGATCGATGCCGATGGCAAAACGATCGGGTTGTTCTATGCGGATTACTACCACCGCGATAACAAACGAGGCGGGGCGTGGATGGACGCCTTCGTGTCCCAATCTCGGTTGCGAGGCAACCAACCGGTCGTCGTCAATGTCATGAATATTCCTCAGCCAGCGCCGGGAACGCCGACGTTGCTGACCCTCGACGAAGTAACCACCATGTTCCACGAACTCGGCCACGGCGTTCATGGCTTGTTCTCCTCGGTGGAGTATCCGCTGCTTTCGGGCACCAGCGTCCCTCGCGATTACGTTGAGTTTCCGTCTACGGTGCACGAGGATTGGGCGATCGATCCCGAGATCCTGGCTCACTACGCGAGGCACTACAAAACCGGCGATCCGATTCCCAAGGAATTGCTCGACAAAGCGATCGCGGCCAGCAAGTTCAACAAAGGGTACGAAACGCTCGAGTACTTGGCCGCAGCACTTCTCGATCTTGGTTGGCACACGGTGACGGTCGATCAAGCGCCGTCGGATATGGAGGCGTTTGAGAAGGAGTTGCTCAAGCGGTACGGTGTGGATTTCACGCCCGTACCACCGCGATACCGAACCGCCTACTTTGCCCACGTGTGGTCCGGCGGCTATTCCGCGGGCTACTACGCATACTTGTGGAGCGAAGTCCTGGCCGCCGACGCATTTGCGGCGATGAAGGAGCGAGGGGGATTGAAGCAATCCAACGGCCAGGCATTCCGCGATGCCATCCTGTCGCGTGGAGATTCCCGCGATGTGATGCAGCAGTACATCGACTTCCGAGGCCAGAAGCCCTCGGTCGATGCGCTGCTGATTCGACGCGGCTTGAAATGATGAAACGGGATCGCTCCCCCTTCATTCTCGTCTTGAACCCAGGTTCCTCGACCCTGAAACATGCGAGCTATCGGGGAACCGAGTGCATCGGCGAAGGAACGGTCGAATGCGGTGAAGCGGATAATTCGGCGGCGATCGGTCGATTGCTCTCCGGTTCTCAATGGTCCGCAGTCGCCTTTCGGGTCGTCCACGGTGGGAACGCCTTGACCGCTCCAACGCGTGTTACGGATTCGGTGATCGAGACACTCGAGAAAACCATACCTCTCGCCCCGCTGCATCAACCGCCCGCTCTGTCAGCGATTCGAACTGTGGGAGCATTGCTGCCAGGAATCCCTCGGATCGCATGCTTCGACACGGCTTTCCATGCAACACTCCCAGAACAGGAACAGCGATTCGCGATCGCCGACCGCTACTTTCAAATGGGCATTCGGCGTTATGGATTCCATGGCTTGTCGTACGAGTCGATCGCGTCGCAATTGCCTGGGATTTCTGAGCAAGCTGCTCGCCGCAAGACGATCGTATGCCACCTTGGGAACGGGGCTAGTCTGTGTGGCATGGACGCCTGCGTCAGTCGCTACACTTCCATGGGCCTGACTCCGATCGATGGGTTGATCATGGGAACGCGATGCGGTCGCATCGATGTCGGTGTCGCGATTCACTGGCTCCGCGAAGGCATGACTGCGCAACGAATCGAAACCATCGTCACCAAGGAGTCGGGGCTGGCCGCATTGTCGGAGGGGACGAGCGACATGAGGACCTTGGTCGAGCGGGCTCCGCACGATCCTCGCTGCGAGTTGGCGATTGAGATGTTCTGCCGCTCGGTCGCCAAAGAGGTCAGTGCGGCAGCGACCGCGATTGGTGGACTCGACTGCTTGGTATTCACCGCAGGTATCGGTGAGAACAGTTCCCTTGTGCGACAGCGAGTCGTCGCGTTGCTGGCGTGGCTAGGGGGCGAAATCGACGCGGATGCCAACCAGCGTCGAGCAACCCGATTGAACACCGCATCGAGCCGATTCGAGATCCTTTGCATTCCTACCAACGAACAAGAGGTGATCGCTCGCCATGCAATCCGATTGCTCGAGGACCGATTGCACGAGGACATTGAACTCGGCAACCCATGACACGAGAACGCACGACGGTAACTCGGTTGACATCCTCCGCGCCCGCCGCAATCGCAGTGATCGAAGTGCGCGGTGATCAAGCGCTGGAGATGGTCCAGCGTCACTGGTCTCCCCATCAAGGAACCTCCGATCTAGACCTCGATCGTATTCGTTACGGGACCTTTCGATCG
>Ga0315904_10008064_pt1 | contig 13995 bp, 13 predicted proteins | sample LakEriMetagenome_6_FD_203529 | JGI IMG/M metagenome (GOLD analysis project Ga0315904, IMG submission 203529) | Freshwater fungal communities from buoy surface, Lake Erie, Ohio, United States - Buoy 12 MA120 | ecosystem: Environmental > Aquatic > Freshwater > Lake | place: USA: Lake Erie, Ohio... | reverse complement strand
CAGCTCGTTTTCTTCCTCCGGCAAATGACATCCCGGATCAATGATAACACACTCCCCCGTTTCATCATATAAAACATAGGAGTTTTCTTCGAAAGAATTGAATGTGAATGATTTAATCGAGATCATGGAGCGGGAATTTACTGCAAAAGTAGTGCAAAAGCCTACATCCCCCTGAACCTTCCTGACTTTCCTGACTCTCCTGACCCTCACACCCCCCCCCTAAAAAAAGTCAGGGAGTCATCTCAAAACTAACCCCCCGGTTATTGAGATACTCCCTGCTTTTGATTGAGTACTTTTCTAGTCACCTACGACTTCGAGGATCACTACCCCTCCGCCATCTTTGGTTTTATATGAACCGGAGTTGTAGATTTCTTCAGCTTTTTGATACTCAGTTGAGTATCGGCTTTTGATTTCTTCCTGTTTGAGGTCATCAGTGATGTTGCATCCTAACGCTATCAGGATGGCAATTAACAAGTCTAACATGTGATTGCGGGTGTAAAACTAGGGTGAGACATAAGGTTTTCAGGTATCTTTTTATTCAATTTGGTAACACCTGATATTTTGACTTTTTACTTGGTATTTAAAATTTAGTTACATTTGTTTTCTTGACAATTAATAAAATATAGAAAAATGTCGTTGAAAAATTTGCAGGAAATATCTTCATTGGTAACAGATTTTACCAAAAAAGGTCGTTTTTTAAAGGTTTCGGATGGTAAAGTCAATAGCACTAAGTATCTGAAACTGATCAGCGGCCTGGCTCAGAAAAGGTGGGCTTCAGATGATGAGGCGAGGCAGGATTTGTATGGTAAAGAGCTGGGCGACAAGACATTTGAAATGCTGAAATCGCGTGCCAAGGACCAATTGGTGAACATGATTTTTCAACTTGATACGGAGAAAAGATTCAAAAGTTCTTATGATAAGGCTTATTTTTCAGTTTGTAAGAATTTGTTGTCAGGGGCCATACTTTTTGCTCAGGGCCGTATTAATTCAGGGGAAGAGCAGTTAAAACTTGCACTTAAAGGTTGCCAGCAATACTATTTTAATGACTTATTGATCATCGCAGCACGCCTCCTGAGGAATGTTTCTGTTTTTTCCGGTTCAACACGAAAATTCAATTTTTATAATGATGTGCTATCAAAGGCTGCTGCAACTCTTCAAGCAGAAACCCGAGCAGAACAGTTGAATCAGGAATTGATATTGTTAGTTGTTGGTTCGGTAGGCGATGATGAAAACTGGAAGAGAAAAACAAGTGCATCTTTTAAGGAGTTGAAAGAATTGGTCACCAAGTTTGATACTCATACAACGCGAATCAGCATGTACCGTGTCGGACTCCGTTATTACGACAGTGTCAACGATTACAATAATTCCATTCGTATGGCTACAGAATGTGAGCAGTATTTATATGCTCATCCGCATTTGATTCAGAAGGTGAGGTTGGGGGAGATGAGTCTGAATAAACTCTATGCTGCCCTGCACTTGCGTGATTACGATAACGGCAGTAATTATGCTAATGAGTGTATGAACTTCTTCAATGCCGGTACCATCAACTGGCTGATCTTTCTGGAATATTACTTTCTGCTGGCGCTGCATACTGGAAATCATTCGAAGGCGAAGGAAGTTTACAATCAGGTGGTCAATCATAAAAGCTTTGCTTCCTATCCTCCCCAGAACAAGGAGAAGTGGAAAATTTTTGAAGCTTTTCTGGTTTATACCGATACTGAGCAGAATCAAAAGGGAAAGCGTTTCAATGTAGCCAGGTTCATCAACGAGGTACCGATCTTCTCTAAAGACAAGGCCGGTTACAACTTCTCCATCATTGTAGCCCAGGTGCTGCTTTCGCTGAAGATCGGCGACTACTCAGGCATTGTTGCCAAGGCCGAAGCACTAAAGCTGTATGCCGCACGGTATATCCGTAAAGAAAAGAATCCGCGGAGTTATTACTTTATGAAAATGATTCAGGTAATGATACGATATGACTTCGATCCGGTGAAAACCGAACAAATCGCACAAAAGTTTTTCGTAAAATTGCGCGAATCACACCTCGGCGAACAAAGCGAACTCGAAACCCTGGAAGTGATACCTTATGATCAGCTCTGGCCGCAGGTGATCGAAATGCTTGAGAGAAATAAGACAGTTGACATTGGACAATAGACAATGGACAATAGAATTCATTTATTATAATTTTAAACTTATTGTGCTATTAAGTTTTGAGTATAATTTTAGAATTAAATTTGCTTAACTCCATGAACCTCCGTCACTCCGTTGCTCCGTGTTAAAATACACCACGACCGGTTTGGATCAAATTTAACACGGAGCAACGGAGAATGATAATTTCAAAAGCAGGCATCATTCAAAATTCAAAATTCAATATTCAATATTCAATATTCAATATTCAATATTCATCTTCCACTATTCATCTGTAATCACCATCCGATTCCACCGGGTCCTTGAATCTGTATTCCCGTTGCCATCCCATTCAAAATTCAATATTCATCTTTCACTATTCATCCGTAATCACCATCCGATTCCACCGGGTCCTTGAATCTGTATTCCCGTTGCCATCCCATTCAAAATTCAATATTCATCTTTGACTATTCATCCGTAATCACCATCCGATTCCACCGGGTCCTTGAATCTGTATTCCCGTTGCCATCCCATTCAAAATTCAAAATTCACCATTCAACGCATGCTTTCCATCCGTCCCGCCACCATCACCGACGTTCCCGTCATCACCGACATTTACAACCACGCCATTCTGCATTCCACTGCCACTTTTGATACGGAAATCAAAACCCTCGACGACCGCATCAAATGGTTCAACGACCATCAGCCGACACATCCGGTACTGGTTGCGGAAGTGGAAGGAAAAGTGATCGGATTCGCTTCACTCAGCAGATGGAGTGAACGTTGCGCGTACGATGGCACTGCAGAGGTTTCAGTTTACATTGATCACCACCACAGAGGCAAAGGCGTCGGAAAAAAAATACTTGAAATACTGACTTTGGAAGGGAAAAAGATGGGATTCCACAACCTCTTATCCCGCATCACCGAAGGCAACTTCAGCAGCATCCACATTCATGAGTTGATGGGCTACGAGCACATCGGAGTGATGAAACAGGCAGGCAAAAAGTTTGGGAAGTTTCTGGATGTGCATTTGATGCAGAGAGTGGTGGGGAATGAATAATGAATAATGAATAATGAATAATGGGAGGATTTCTTCATTCCTCAATCCTTAATCGCCTGCTATAAAATTTCAACTCTCAATCAACAATTTTCAATTTGCCTTTCAATTTTAAATTTTCCCATGGCATCGAAATTTCACTTCGATTGATGGAGATTTAAAAGGGAGAATGAATATTGAGAACAGAAATCTAAATTTTAAAATAAATTATTAAGGATTGAGGAATAGCTGAGCGATTTTGAATTATAAAGGCTGAGTTTTGAATTGACTTTCTTAATCCTTCAACATCACCTTCCCCTCCACATACTTCACCACATCAAACGGATTGTTTTTAGTCAGCATCGGACCGTCAAGATCAACGAGGTCGGCGAGTGAAGAGAGCTGGGCCGCGGCCATGATGGCGCAACCAGTTTCCGACATGCTGCCGATCATCACCTGCAATTTCAGCTTCCGCACCAGCTTTATCATTTCCAGAGCCTTCGAAATTCCACCGCACTTCATGAGCTTGATATTGATGCCGTGGAACATTTTACTAATGTTGTCTACATCTTCGGGTCCCTGTACCGACTCATCCGCGAAAAGCGGCAACGGACTTCTTTCAAAAAGCCATTTCTGATCTGCCACAGCACTTTTTGGTAATGGTTGTTCAATCAATTTTACATTTCGTTCCGACAACCAGCTGATCATATTCAGTGCATCTTCTTTTTGCGTCCAGCCCTGATTGGCATCCACGCAAATTGGCTTACCGGTATATTTCCTGATGGTGCTGATCATTTGTTTGTCGTACTCCATATCGCCACTGCCCAGTTTGACCTTGAGAATTTTAAATTCCCTGCTGTCGGAAATTTTGGATGGTATCTCTTCTTCCGAACCCATTCCAAGGGTGTAAGTACAATCCGGTAGCGGTTGGTTGTTCAGGCCGAGCAGTTTCCACAAAGGCATTTTAGCCTTTGCAGCATGCCAGTTCCAGAATGCAATCTCCATGCAGGCTTTGGCGGCGGTGTGGCCGGCAGCAAATGAATGCAGTGTGTTGATCGAAGAAGGAATGTCTTCAGAAAGATTCGTGTGTACTTGAAAAAAATCATCAATAAATCTCCTGACCGATTCTTTTGTCTCCGGTAAGTAAGGTGGCAGACTTGCTTCTCCTGTCGCGCTGATCCCGTCATGCGTGATCGTTAGTAATACAATATCGGTTCCGGTGCGTGTGCCGTGCGCGATGGCAAACGGAGTTTTGAATTCGAGGAAAAAATCTTTGACAGTATATTGCATCCTGATTATTTCCACCTGGTGGATGAAACCATTCTGATGATGTCTTCGCGAAGAAATTCCACAACAGGCGCCAGTGAATCGGGCTGAGGCGGGTGGTTGAAGTAAAGTGCGCCTCTGACGAAATGTGAGGTGCTGTCGGTCATGTAAAACTGTACCGGAGAGGCCGCGTTGCCGCCGATGTCGTAAATGATTCCGAATACTTTGTTGGGTGTTTCTATCAGCGTTTCATCGATCACATCAGCTTTTACCGAGTGTTTGAAAGCCAGGGTGTGGGCATCTTCAATGAAGGTGGATACATTGTTCTCCACTTTTTTATAGCTCAGAAAAATCTCAGCATTGTATCGCGGAAAGCGAATGTATTTCCAGCAGGGCTCAGCAACCGAATCATTATAGGGAAGCACCTGAGCATATTGTGGCAGATCGAATGAATACAGACAATTTGCAGGTTCATAGACTGCGTAATTTTTTTCAGGCAGTTCAATCCTGAAGTATCCTTTGGGTTTAGGGGTATAGCTCTCATCGCATCCGGCCACGAACGAAAGCAGCAGCAGACAATAAACAGGTATTTTAATTTTGGAGAAAACCCGGGTCATATAGAAAGAATTGAAAACTAAAATATCATTTTAATTTTGGAATTTGTGACGGACGCAAACATTGCGTTACTGCTTCGGCATCCCGACGGACGCAAACATTGTGTCCCTACAACTTTTTAACATTTTCAAAATTAATCTGTAATCACCATCCGATTCCGCCTAGTCCTTGAATCTGTATTCCTGCCTGCCTGCAGCAGGCAGGTTGCCATCCAATTCAACATTATTCATTATTCAAGAACAACTAAAACGGCGGAACCAATCCGATTCCGCCGCAAGTATGGTGAATTTTATTTGATCAGAAGGGCAAATCATCGCCGGACTGTGGTGTTTCGCCGGCTGCCGGTGCGGGATGATTGAAGTCAGAACTGTTTTTGTGATCGTTGCCATTGTGATTTTGATGATCATCGCTGCGTTTATTACCCAGCATGGTCATTTGATCGGCGATGATTTCGGTGGCGTAACGCTTGTTGCCGTCTTTATCATCCCAGGAACGGGTGCGAATTTTTCCTTCCAGATAAATAAGTGTTCCCTTTCGGAGATATTTTTCAGCGCTTTCAGCCAGTCCGCGCCACATGACAATATTGTGCCATTCGGTTTGATCTACACGCTGTCCGTCTTTGGTTTTGTACGTTTCGGAGGTGGCAAGCGGAAACTTGGCTACTACGGCTCCGCCTTCAAGGTGACGCACTTCAGGGTCTTTGCCCAGATTGCCCACCAATATCACTTTGTTGATGCCTGACATAGTTCAGTTGATTGATTTTTCGTGGTAAGTAGAGTATCGTTATACAAATTTAATCATCAGTTGTGACAAATACAAACAGCCAGTAATTAAACCGGAGAATAGCGATCATTATTGTCGTCAGCTGAAACGACTCCTCAATATTTTCTCGATTGGTTTCGGAACAGGATAATCTTCAATGTTTTGAGTTGAAACCCTGATCAGATCTTTGTCGGCCGGAAAACGTCGCCGGTTTTTCAGCCTGACTTCAATGGTTTGAAGGTGAAGGTGCTGATGAGTGAGTTTGTGAACCGTTTTATGTTCAGTCCTGATGATTTCAGGATCAGCATTCCCAAAAAGTTGTGTCCAAGCTTCCAGCCCAATCACTTTTTCAGGCGAAAGCTCTTTTTCTGTTTCCAGGAAGGGCAATTCATACAAGCCTTTCCAGATTCCTTTGTCATCGCGTTTCCTGATGAAAAGATGTTCTTCCTGGCAGATCAGTATATAATGAAGGTGTCGGACTTTGATTTTCAGATTTTTGGTTTTCACCGGAAGCTGATCAACCAGCTGATGCTGAGCAGCATAGCATGTTTTGAGGAAAGGACAGATGCTGCAATTGGGCGACTGAGGCTTGCACTGAAGGGCACCGAACTCCATAATAGCCTGATTGTGAATATCTGCGTGCTTTTCAGGTAATATAGAGGTGGCCAGATTCTTGAAGATTTTCTTTCCCTGGGGGGAATCGATGGGTTCTTTGACACCAAAAAGCCGCGACAAAATCCTGTTCACATTACCATCTACCACGGCATGCGGCTGTTTCCAAGCAAAGGAAGCGATGGCTGAAGCGGTGTAGTCACCTATCCCTGGAAGGGATATAATGCTTTGAAAATCAGAAGGAAAAATCCCTTTATAGTCATTGCAGACGATTTTAGCGGTGCGGTGCAGGTTCCGGGCACGGGAATAATATCCCAATCCCTGCCAAATTTTAAGCACTTGGTCTTCAGAAGCTTTAGCTAAATTGCATATCTTTGGGAAAGTGGAAGCGAATTTCAGGTAATAGGGCATGCCCTGATCCACTCTGGTTTGTTGTAAGATAATCTCCGACAGCCAGATACGATAAGGATCGGTGGTTTGTCGCCAGGGAAGGTCGCGTTGATGTTGCTTGTACCAGCTGATTAGAGCCCCGGAAATATTCATAAAGGATAATTGGCTCAAAATTAGTTTATAATATTTTTGATATTCAAATGAATAACATATCTTTGCACCCCCAATTTAAATCTAAATAACACATCAATAATTATGACAAAAGCAGAACTCGTTGCAGAAGTAGCAACAAAGACTGGAGTTGAGAAGGTTGCTGTACAGCAAACCATCGAAGCCATGATGAAGGTGATCAAAACTTCACTTCAGAACAACCAGAACGTATACCTCAGGGGTTTTGGTAGTTTCATCGTGAAGAAGAGAGCGAAGAAAACCGGAAGGATCATCACGAAGAACACCACCATCATCATCCCGGAACATTACATTCCTGCATTCAAGCCTGCAAAGACTTTCACTGAGAGAGTAAAGAACGCGTTGCATCAGCAAAATCCTTCCTGATACTAAAGTATGTCAGGCAGTACGCTTCGTATAGTGCTGATTGCCGGAGCTCTGGTTCTGACAATCGTTCTCTATCTCCTTCCTAAAGATCCGCTCAAACCTAAAGTATCGGCCAAACCACAAGCTGAGCTTCTGTCGGGATTTTCCTTTGAGAAATATTCCGCGGATGCCAAAACAGCACTCGAGTGGAATGCCTCAGGGAAGATAGATACATGGGAAGGTTTGCTGAAGAACGAACAGAAGCCTGAACTCTACGATTCAATCGCTGCAGTCTGGGACAGTACCGGAAAGCCGGGAATAGCCGCTTCTGTTTATGAACGGAAGGCAGCATTTACTCAGACGGAAAAGGATTGGCTGAATGCCGCCTATCGCTATTTCGATGCCTTCAAGGCAGGTCGTGATTCGGCAGAAACAGCGCATTTCACGGGAGCAGCCATCAGGTGTTACTCGAAAGTGCTGGAGTTAAATCCCTCCAATCTGGATGCGAAGATGGATCTGGGAGTGGTTTATGCTGAAGGTACCGCTGAACCGATGAAAGGGATCATGATGTTGCGGGAAGTGGTAACAGAAAACCCGTTTCATGAAAACGCTCAGATGAACCTCGGATTTCTCTCCATGAAATCGGGTCAGTACGACAAGGCACGGGAGCGGTTTCAAAAAGTACTTGAGATCAATCCTTCGAGAGTTGATATGTACGTGTACATCGGCGAATCATTCGTGAGGACCGGAGATAAAAAAGAGGCCATCAGGAATTTTGAGATCTTCAAAAACCTGACCAACGATCCGCAGATGATCAAGGATATTGATGACTACATCATCAAACTAAAAAGTGAAGATGCTGCATCACAGAAGTAAAAAAAAATAAGAAATCAATTAGTTATTAACCCGTAAAATATTCAGCTATGCCAAGCGGTAAAAAGAGAAAAAGACATAAGATGGCCACTCACAAACGTAAGAAGAGGCTTAGGAAAAACAGGCATAAGAAGAAGTAATTACCTGTAAGGTCTTTATTATTGGTCTCCGGCATTTGCGGCTTGTTGCGTTTCTTTTAGCGCGACTGCACGCAAATGCTTTTCATGGATCCGGATTTATTTTTTCAGTGCCGGTTGCTCTTTTACCCTGGTACGGATATTTTTTCAAATCACTTGCTGTTTGAACAGTGAACTTATTATTGACTCAACACCCGAAGAGGTTCAGATAGCCCTGCTCGAAGAAAAGCGGCTGGTTGAGTTTAACAGAGAAAAAAAGGACAATAACTTTTCAGTTGGCGACATCTATCTGGGAAGGATCAGGAAAACCATGCCCGGACTGAACGCTGCGTTCGTGGATGTGGGCTATGAGAAGGATGCTTTTTTGCATTACCTCGATCTGGGTCCGCAGTTCCTTTCGCTGATGAAGTACATGAAGAATGTCACTTCAGGCAAACAAACCGAACCGCTGCTCACCAATTTTGAACTGGAGGCCGATCTCGATAAAGGAGGCAAGGTAACTTCTGTCATTGCCGCCAACCAGTGGCTGCCGGTACAGATTGCCAAAGAACCCATCTCCACCAAGGGCCCCCGAATCACCTCCGACATCAGTCTGGCCGGCCGGTTTGTGGTCATGGTGCCCTTTTCCAACATCGTTTCCATTTCACAGAAGATCAAGAGCTCCGAAGAACGGAACCGTCTCAAGCGACTGGTCCAAAGTATCCGGCCTAAAAATTTCGGTCTGATCGTGAGAACCGTAGCAGAAGGAAAGAAGACCGCTGAAATCGACCGCGATATCCAGGACCTGCTATCGAAGTGGACTCAGTTTTATGAACTGCTGAAAACTTCCAAGCCTCCCATGAAGCTGTTTGGCGAAATGGATCGTACCTCAACGATTCTGCGCGACATGCTGAATCCGGATTTCAACAGTATCACGGTGAACGATAACGTGACTTATGAAGAAGTCAAATCGTACATCAGAAGCATTGCTCCTGAACAAGAGGGGATCGTGAAGCTGTACAAGGGGAAGGTACCTATCCTGGAGCATCTCGGTGTCGATAAGCAGATCAAATCTGTTTTTGGTAAGACTGTTAATCTACAGAATGGCGCTTATCTCATCATAGAACATACCGAAGCCCTGCATGTCATCGACGTGAACAGCGGCGGAAGAAGCAAAGCCGGAGCCGATCAGGAAAAGAATGCCCTGGCGGTAAACATGATGGCCGCCAAGGAAATTGCGCGTCAGTTGCGTTTGCGCGATATGGGAGGAATCATCGTGGTCGACTTCATCGACATGCATTCGGCGGCTCACAAAAAAGAGCTGTTTGATTCCATGCGAACCGAAATGAAACGCGATCGCGCCAAGCATACCATTTTGCCGCCGAGCAAATTCGGTCTGATACAGATTACCCGTCAGAGGGTCAGGCCGGAGATGAAAATCACGACGGTGGAGAAATGTCCCGCATGCGACGGAACCGGTGAAATCAAAGCCAGTATCCTGCTGATCGATGATATCAAAAACAACTCCCGCTATATTCTGACTGAGCAGAATGAAAAATCGCTGACCATCAGGATGCATCCCTACATTGCAGCCTATCTTACCAAAGGACTCTTTTTCAGTTCCATCAGGCACAAGTGGCAGCGTGAGTTCAAAAAGAAGATTCATATTGAAGCTGTTGCCGCATATCACATTATGGAATACCATTTCTTCGGCGCAAACGGTGAAGAAATCAAACTCTGATGTTGACAAATACCGGGCTCCTGCAGATTTCATTTCCCGGCAATGTTTATTTTTGGACTGATACAAGTATCGGTTAACTGAGTCGTTTATTGCATTAAAGGTCCATGGCTGAAAAAAAGAAAAAGCAGAGTTTCAAAGGGTGGATCAGAATTTTCTGGATTCTGGTACTCGTGCCGCTGCTTGCTGTTTCGGCCATCGTATGGGCTACCTCCAGAGGTTATTTCGGTGAACTGCCCACCTTTGAAGATCTCGAGAATCCCAGCAGTGCGCTGGCCTCTGAAGTGTTTTCCGGCGATGGTGAGCTGCTGGGCAAGTATTATTTTCAGAACCGCACCAATATCCATTACCGTGAATTGTCGCCGAACCTGGTGAATGCCCTGAAGGCCACTGAAGATATCCGCTTTGAAAAACACGCGGGAATCGATTTCAGGGGACTGTTGCGGGTATTGTTTAAAACAGTCATCCTGCAGCAAAGCGGATCGGGTGGTGGCAGTACCATCACCCAGCAGCTGGCGAAAAATCTTTTTCCCCGCGACAGGATCTCAGGTGCAAAACTGGCCATCAGAAAAATTCAGGAATGGATCATCGCGGTCAAGCTTGAAAGGAACTATACCAAGGAAGAAATCATTGCGATGTATTTCAATACGGTTGAGTTCGGGAGCAACAGCTTTGGAATTAAATCCGCAGCACAAACTTTCTTCAATAAAACTCCGGCCGAACTGAGTATCGATGAATCGGCTATTCTGGTCGGACTGCTCAAAGCGCCTACTTATTACAGTCCGGTGCGCAATCCTGAAAACTCGCTCCGTCGTCGCAACGTGGTCCTGTATCAGATGCAGAAATACAAGATGCTTGAGCAGGCACAGTTTGATTCGCTGAAGGCACTTCCGATTGCCTTGAAATATCAGGCGGAAGACCACAACGCCGGACTGGCCACTTACTTCCGCGAGTATCTTCGTCAGTATCTGAATACATGGTGCAATGAAAATCCGCGCAACGACGGCACCAGGTACAACATTTACAGAGACGGATTGCGCATCTACACCACCATTGACTCCCGCATGCAGCGTTATGCGGAAGAAGCGGTAAGGGAACATCTCACCGATCTTCAGAAAGTATTTTTTGATCACTGGAAAGGACGGGTGGCCTGGGCCAAGAACCCGGAGATCATCACCGATGGTATCAAACGTACCGCCCGCTACCGTGAAATGAAAGCTGACGGTGTCTCGAAGGATTCTATCATGAAAGTGTTTGAAACACCGGTGAGAATGTCGGTTTTTTCGTGGAACGGCGAAATCGATACGGTGATGTCGCCGCTCGATTCCATGAAATACTACAAGATGTTTTTGCGGACCGGTTTAATGGCGATGGAGCCTGCAACCGGCCATGTGAAAGCCTGGGTGGGTGGAGCCGATTACAGGCACTTCAAATATGATATGGTTAAGGACGGTAAACGTCAGGTGGGCTCTACCTTCAAGCCTTTTGTGTATACGCTTGCCATGCAGGAAGGATACTCTCCTTGTTACAAAGTACCAAACGTCAGGGTGAGCATTCCGCTCGAAGACGGAACGGTTTGGTCGCCTGAAAACTCCGACGGTAAATACGGTGGCATGCTTTCACTGAAAGAAGCTCTTGCGGAATCCATCAACAGTGTGACCGCTTTTCTGATGAAGCAATTCGGACCGCAGGCGGTGGTGGATATCGCTCGACGGATGGGAATCACTTCTCAGCTCGATCCTTACTACGCCATCGGACTCGGAACTCCGGATATTTCAGTTTATGAAATGACAGGAGCGTATGCCACTTTCGCCAACAAAGGCGTTTGGTCGGAGCCGATTTTTGTTACCAGAATAGAAGACAAGAACGGTGTTGTTCTGCAGGATTTTGTTCCCCGCAAGGTGGAAGCGCTGAACGAGGAAACAGCATATGTTACTTTGTCGCTGCTCAAAGGTGTGGTAGAATACGGAACGGGTATGCGGTTGAGGTTCCGTTACAAACTGACCAATCCCATCGCCGGTAAAACCGGAACCACTCAGAACCAGAGCGACGGGTGGTTTGTTGGAATTACTCCTGAGCTGGCAGCCGGAGTTTGGGTGGGCTGTGAAGACCGTGCCGTTCATTTCAGAACCACCCATCTCGGACAGGGAGCCAATACGGCCTTGCCGATCTGGGGACTCTTCATGCAAAAAGTGTACAACGACAGCAAGCTGGCATTGTCGAAAGAGGATTTTGAGAGACCTGAAAATCCGCTGACCATTGAGCTGGATTGCTCCAAGTACAATGTTCAGAATCAACCGCTCACCTCTCCGCGGGATTTTGGATTCTGATCAGCGTTGGCAGGAAATCTTTTCAACTTTTTTGGATTAGATTTGTTCCCTGAAATGAAGGGTCTCAACGGCTCATCATCACTCTTAAAATTAAAACTATGATCAATAAGGTAGTGGCTTCCGCCGATGAAGCCATCCGTGATATCGAAAGCGGAATGACCCTGATGGTTGGTGGGTTTGGCCTTTGTGGCATTCCTGAGAACCTCATTGCAGCCCTGGTGCGCAAAGGCATCAATAACCTCACCTGCATTTCAAACAACGCAGGAGTCGATGACTTTGGTTTGGGATTGCTTTTGCAGAACAAGCAGATCAGAAAAATGATCTCTTCCTATGTCGGTGAAAATGCCGAGTTCGAACGTCAGATGCTCAGCGGTGAACTGGAAGTGGAACTCATTCCTCAGGGTACACTGGCCACCCGTTGTCTCGCCTCAGGCTACGGTATGCCCGCCATCTACACACCCGCCGGTGTCGGCACCGAAGTAGCCATTGGCAAAGAGGTCAGGAACTTCAACGGCACCGACTATCTGCTGGAGTATGCATTCGATTCACACTTTGCATTGGTTAAAGCCTGGAAGGGAGATAAAACCGGCAATCTGATCTTCAGAGAGACGGCGAGAAACTTCAATCCCATGATGGCCATGGCAGGAAAGATCACTATTGCAGAAGTGGAGGAGCTGGTGGAACCGGGTGAACTTGATCCCGACCAGATACACACACCCGGAATTTTTGTACAACGTATTTTTCAGGGCCCGGCTTATGAGAAAAGAATTGAACAGCGAACTGTTCGTCAACGCAATTAAGCCCTTTCCTATTTCATCATCTCACAAAGCGTAATCGATTAGAAACCCAAACCATCATGCTTGACAAAAACGGAATTGCAAAACGAATAGCGAGAGAACTAAGAGACGGATTTTATGTTAATCTGGGAATTGGCATACCGACTCTTGTGGCCAATTACATTCCCGACGGCATGAACGTAGTGCTGCAGTCGGAAAACGGATTGCTGGGTATGGGGCCATTTCCCTTTGAAGGGGAAGAAGATCCTGATCTGATCAATGCGGGCAAACAAACCATCACCACAGTTGCCGGTTCGGTGTTTTTCGATTCGGCCATGAGCTTTGGCATGATCAGGGCGAAGAAGGTGGATCTCACCATCCTGGGTGCCATGGAAGTAAGTGAAAAGGGTGATATCGCCAATTGGAAGATACCCGGCAAGATGGTAAAAGGAATGGGAGGAGCGATGGATTTGGTGGCTTCCGCAAAAAATATCATCGTAGCCATGCAGCATGTGAACAAGGCCGGTGAATCAAAATTGTTGCCTGAGTGTTCGCTGCCACTTACTGGAGTACGATGTGTGAAAAAGATCGTCACAGAACTGGCGGTTCTGGATGTGACTCCCGGAGGCTTCAGACTATTGGAGCGTGCTCCCGGAATTTCTGTAGATCAGATCAGGAATGCTACAGCAGGTAAGCTGATCATTGACTCCGACGTTCCTGAAATGGTCATCTGAAAAATCAGGGTTTAGACTCGTAGGTTTTATCAAGCAGTGCCTGTCGGTTCCAATGTTTTAGAAACTCAACCACTTTTTTATCACTATAT
>Ga0315904_10008061_pt1 | contig 13998 bp, 12 predicted proteins | sample LakEriMetagenome_6_FD_203529 | JGI IMG/M metagenome (GOLD analysis project Ga0315904, IMG submission 203529) | Freshwater fungal communities from buoy surface, Lake Erie, Ohio, United States - Buoy 12 MA120 | ecosystem: Environmental > Aquatic > Freshwater > Lake | place: USA: Lake Erie, Ohio... | reverse complement strand
CGCCCGCGAGCGGCAGGAGTTGCTTGGGAAGCGCCGCCCGGCTCGCGGGCCAGAATCGCGTCCCCGATCCGCCCGCCATCACGATTGCATGCAGCATGGTTTCAGTCTCCAGGGATTCGCCCGCGGCGCGTGGTGGCGCGGATGGTTGATCAGCGGCCGCGGACCCAGGTCCAGAACAGGAAGCAGAGGATCGGAAAACCGCCGAAGATCAGCCCGTAGGTGAACAGCGTGGTCCAGGCATGATCGGGCCAACGGGCCATGGGTCACCTGAATGCGTGCGCGACGAGGTCGACGGGAATCTCGATCGGCTCCTCGGCCGGCTCGCTCAGGCGGCACTCGATCCGCACGCCCCAGGGCAGCACCTCGGCCGCGGTGACCACCGCCTCGACGCCATCGTAGTCCGTCGAGACTTCCACGGTCGGCGTCGCGGTGAACGCCGGACAGAACCCGACGTGGGCGTGGGTCGCCTTGCCGCCCGCCGGGATCGAGAGCCGCACGTGGCCGGAGACGCAGTCCATGCCCTCGGCAGACTCGTACCGCTCCAGTCGCTGCTGCAACCGCCCCTGGATTGCCGCCGGCCCCCCCGCTGCGGCGGCGGGCTGCGGACGCTCCGCCACCGGCGGTGGCTCATGCGGTGTCGCCGGGGCCGGTGTGCCACCGCGGGTTTCACGTTCCGGACGTCTGCTCGGGTTGCCGGAGACCGGCGCGGAACGCCGCCGGTGGCTGGTTTCGAGCCGGCCCGGCGTGCGGGGTGGCGGGAGGACACCGGCCGCCGCGGCGACGGCCAGCGCCAGGACCGAGACCCAGTCGCCGGCTCTCGGCGGCAGCGTCACCGCTGCCACGGCGAGCACGATCCCAAGCCGCGCCGCCACGGAACTGCTCAGGCTGCCTCCGGCGCGTCGGCCCGCATCGGCGATGCCGAGGAGGATGATGCCCCCGCCCAGCGTCATCCAGGCGAGCCCCGGCTCAGCCGCGGTGAAGCCGCCAGCGAGCCGTCGCCAGGCGAGCACCATTCCGCTCGACAGGGCCGCGGCCGCTGCCAGCGTGGCGATCGACCGCAGCAGCGGCGCCACTGCCGGCCCGGCCGGTGACCGACGGGTGACCGATCCCGGGAGCATGCCACCGGGCAGCGGAGTCAGCCGTCGGCCACCTGCCGGCAGGGTTGCCATTGTCAGCCGACAGCGGCGCCGGCCTTGGCAGCCTGCGCGAGCTTGGCGGCCTTGTCGGTCTTCTCCCACGAGAAGCCGTCGCGGCCGAAGTGGCCACCGGCGGCGGTCCTGCGGAAGATCGGCTGGCGGAGTTCGAGGTAGTCGATGATGCCCCGCGGCGTGAGCGGGAAGAACTCCCGCACCACCTCGCAGAGCCGCTCGTCCTCGACCTTGCCGGTGCCCTCGGTGTCCACGTTCACGCTCACCGGCTCGCTCACGCCGATCGCGTAGGCAAGTTGCACCTCGCAGCGGTCGGCGAGGCCGGCCGCCACGATGTTCTTGGCGACGTGACGGGCCATGTAGGCGGCGCTGCGGTCGACCTTGGTCGGATCCTTGCCGGAGAAGGCGCCGCCGCCATGGCGACCCCAGCCGCCGTAGGTGTCAACGATGATCTTCCGGCCGGTGAGGCCGCAGTCGCCGTGAGGGCCACCCACCACGAACCGCCCCGTGGGGTTGATGTGGTAGGTGATGTTGGACGTGTCGAGGTCCTTGGGAAGCAGCGGCTTGATGATCTTTTCGACGATGAACTTCCGGATGTCCTCGTTCGACACGTGGGGGGCGTGCTGCGTGGAGACCACGATCGTGTCGAGCCGCACTGGCTTGTCGTCCTCGTACTCGACCGTCACCTGGCTCTTGGAGTCGGGCCGCAGCCAGTCCACCTCGCCCTTCTGCCGGGCCTCGGTGAGCCGGTTCAGGATGCGGTGCGACAGCGCGATCGGCAGCGGCATGAGTTCGGGCGTCTCATTGCAGGCATAGCCGAACATCAGGCCCTGATCGCCGGCGCCGATGTCCTTGCCCTTCGACTCGTCTTCATTCACGCCCATGGCGATGTCGCCCGACTGCTTGCCGACCGCCACGAGGACGGAGCAGGTGTCGGCGGCGATTCCCATCTCGTCGTCGGTGTAGCCCACCTCGCGGATCACGTCGCGGACCACCTTCTGGTAGTCGATCGTGCCCTTGGAGGTGATCTCGCCGGCGATCACGGCGAGGCCCGTGGTCACCATCGTCTCACAGGCGACGCGGCTCTTCGGGTCGAGCGCCAGGTAGGCGTCGAGGACGCCGTCGGAGATCTGGTCGGCCAACTTGTCCGGGTGACCCATGCTGACCGATTCACTGGTGAACAGATACTTGCCTCGTGCCACGGCGGAAGCCTCGCGCTGAAGGGTGGTGGGGTCGACAGGGACCGGCAGCGGTGGCCGGCCATCACGAGCCAGCATTATCGGGAACGCCGCTCGCTCAGCAACCCGCGGGCCGTGTCATGCGGTTTCGGGGCCGGGTTGACCGGGATCGGGGAGCCGATCGAGGATCATTCTGGCCGTGGCGGCGACGGCCCCGCGCTGGGAGGCGACGAACCGTGACGCGTGTTCGCCGAGCGTGGCCGCCCAGGCCGGGTGATCGAGGCATTTCGCCACGAAGGCGGTGAGGGCCGGGCCGTCTGCGACCACCATCGCCGCGTCGGCGGCGAGCAGCCGGCAGACCTCGTCGCGGAAGTTTCTCGTGTGCGGCCCGAAGGAGATGGCGGCCCCGTAGGCCGCGGGCTCGAGCATGTTCTGGCCGCCGCGCTTGCCGTCGAGGCTGCCGCCCACGAAGGCGATCGCCGCCGTCCCCCACCAGCAGCCGAGTTCGCCCGTCGTATCGACGAGGAGCGCGTGGCCTGCGGCAAGGCGCGTCGCACCCGTCAGTCGGCTGCGGGCCGACCAGGAGACGGCGAGGCTGTCGAGCATTGCGCCGATTTCGGCCGCGCGTTCGACGTGCCGCGGCACGATCACGAGTCGCAGGTGCGGATGCCGGCCGCGGAGGGCGAGAAACGCCTCGGTCGCAAGCCGCTCCTCGGGATCCTGCGTGCTGCCGGCGAGGAACACCACGTCATTGTCGGCGAAGCCCGCAAGCCGACGCAGCCGCTCAACCTCGGGGGCGTGTCGGTCACCCCTCACGCCGTCGAACTTCATCGAGCCGGTCACGGTCACCTGGGGGGCGCCGAGGGCCGTGAACCGGTCGGCATCGGTCTGCGAACGGGCCACCACCAGCGTGATCGACTGCAGCGTCGGCCGCACGAGTGATCCGATCCTGGCATATCCCGCGGCGCTCCTCTCGCTCATCCGGCCGTTGGCGACGATGATCGGAATGCCGCGCCGGTGGACGCGGGCCACGAGGTTGGGCCAGAGTTCGAGTTCGCCGAGCACGACGACATCGGGGCGGACGCGGTCCAGCACTCGGTCCACCGCCCAGGTGAAGTCGAGCGGGCAGGGGAAGGCGTGATCGGCACCGCACCGCTTGGCGGCCACCTCGAGGCCGGTCGTCGTCGAACTCGAGATCACGCACTCGAGCGGCGTTCCCGCTGCTTCAGCCTGCCTCCGGAGTTCGTCGGCCAGCACGGCGAGCAGCTGCGCCTCGCCGACGCTCACGCCATGGAGCCAGATCCGCGCGGCTCCGGCAGGCTTGGCGGCCACATCGACCGCTCCCGTGAATCGCATCCACGGTGCCGCCACCGGCCGCCCGCCGGAAAACCTCCGCCACGCGACCCAGGGCAGGGCGAGAACCATGGCCAGGAGGTAGACGAGATTGAGCAGCACGGGGGGCAGGATAAAGGATGAGGGCAGCCTGCCGCACCGGCGGCATCGGCCCGGATGAACCGCCGTGGCCGGGCCCAGGGCTCCGCGTGCCGTGGGGCCTGCGTTTCGAGGAGGCTGGGCGTCAGCCCGTGGCCACGCCGCTCGACTTGCCGCAGCAGTTCTTGAACTTCTTCCCGCTGCCGCACGGGCAGGGATCGTTGCGGCCGACCTTGTGGCCCATGTTGCGGATCGGCTCCACCGGCCCCGTCTCGCCCCGCTGGTCGGGCGGCCCGCCGGCGTGCTGCGAATCGCCCGGCGACGGCAGCGTGGCCGATGACGCGTCGGCGTGGATCGCAGCCGTCTCGTGCCAGGTGCTCCTGAGGGCGTCTTCCTCGACCTGCTCGATGCGGTAGACGATGTCCACCACCCGCTCGTCGATCCCCTTCCACATCAGGTCGAACGTCCGCATTCCCTCCCGCTTGTATTCCACCTTCGGATCGACCTGCGCGTAGCCGCGGAGGCCCACGCTGCTCCGCAGGTGGTCCATTGCCAGCAGGTGGTCTTTCCAGGCGTTGTCGAGGATCTGGAGGAGCACCGCCCGCTCCATCCGGCCCATCTCATCCCGCGGGGCGTCGCCGCGGCCGTGTCGTCGGCGGCTGGCCTCGACGAGATTCGCCCGCAGCTCCTGGAGGTCGCCCGAGGCCACGGTGTCTTCCGGCAGGGCGGGATCGAACCGGTCGCGGGCCCAGGCGAGCAATCCTTCCCGGTCGAGCCGCCGCGAGCCGTCGGGCTGGCGGCCCGAGAAGTGCGCGAGGCCCACGAGCACGGGATACTCGACCTCGCGGCGGGCGTAGACGTCGCGAGCGAGTTCGCAGACCCGCGCCTTGAAGGCCGCGGTGTCGAGTCCGCCGCGTTCGAGGGCGGCTATCTCGTCATCGGGGAGGCCCGCGCCGAACCGCCATTCCGTCCAGCCGATGGCGCTGCGGAGGCCGAAGTCGGGGGCCAGGAACCGCTCCCCTTCGGAGAGGTCGATGCGGTGGATCGCCTCGCCGACCTTTTCCTGCAGCCACTCGCAGACTCCGTCGCGGCCGACCTTCTTGAGGTCGCGATCGCTCACCGAGAGTTTCCAGCGGGCGTTCGCGAACGAGGCGAGGGCTCCCCAGTTCCAGTCGTGTTCATCCTCGCCGGCGGGGAGGTTTTCTTCGACCGCCTCGTAGATCTGCCCTTCGGCGTTGCGGACAGCCTCCTGCACGGCGATCCGCTCGGCCTCCTCGGCCGTCATGCCACGGAAGTCGGCGGGGTCGAGCTCGCAGGCGAGTTGGCCGCCCGCCCAGGTCGCGAAGGTCTGGCAGCCGTAGTCTTTGTCGAGGAAGGTGCCGATGTTCTGGTCAACCTGTCGGTCCACCATCTCGAGGATCATGTCGCGGCAATCCGACTCGCCGTCGGTCTGGTCGAGGATCTTCTGGCGGAAGCCGTAGACCCGCTTCCGCTGCTCGTCCATCACCTCGTCGTATTCGAGCAGGTTCTTGCGGACCTCGAAGTTCCGCTCCTCCACCTTTTTCTGAGCGGCTTCGACTCGCCGGGTGACCATCTTGCTCTCGATCGCCTCGCCTTCCTGCATGCCGAGTCGCGTGAGGACGTTCTTCACCCACTCGCCGGCGAAGATCCGCATCAGGTCATCTTCGAGCGAGAGGAAGAACCGGCTCGAGCCGGGGTCGCCCTGGCGGCCGCAGCGGCCACGGAGCTGGAGGTCGATGCGGCGGGCCTCGTGTCGCTCGGTCCCGATGATCTGCAGCCCGCCCATCGAGCGGACGAGTTCGCCCTCGGGCCTCATGTTTTCACGGGTGGCGATCTCGGTCACCAGCGCGTCCCACTCGGACTTGGGGACGTCGAGCCGCGTGGGGTATGTGTCCTGCAGCTTCGCCCAGGCGAGCGTGTCGGGGTTGCCGCCGAGGATGATGTCGGTGCCGCGGCCGGCCATGTTGGTGGCGATCGTGACGGCGCCGAGCCGCCCCGCCTGCGAGACGATCTCGGCCTCCCGCTTGTGGTGCTTGGCGTTGAGCACCTGGTGATCGACGCCCCGCTTCTCGAGGAGAGCCGAGAGCCGCTCGCTCTTCTCGATCGACACCGTCCCCACGAGCACGGGCAGGCCCTTCCGCTGGATCTCCTTGATCTTCCCGTTCGGAATTCGCTCGCTCGCTCGCTCGCCCTTGGGCTCGAACTCGATCTCGCCGTCGAGATCCTTCGTGATCCGGCCGACCTTCCAGGTGCCGTCGGTGAGGGCCACAGTGTCCCAGCGGTTGATCCGCTCCACCTCGTCGGCGACGGCGACCCACTTCTCCCGCTCGGTGCGGTAGATCACGTCGGGATGGTTGATCCGCTTCATGCCGCGATTCGGCGGAATCGCGATCACGTCGAGTTTGTAGATCTTCCAGAACTCGGTGGCCTCGGTCATGGCGGTGCCGGTCATGCCGCCGACCTTCCTGTAGAGCTTGAAGAAGTTCTGGAGCGTGACGGTGGCGAGCGTCTGCGACTCCTCCTTGATCCGCACTCCTTCCTTGGCCTCGACCGCCTGGTGGAGGCCGTCGGACCACTGCCGGCCGGGCATCAGGCGACCAGTGAACTCGTCCACGATCACCACTTCCCCCTGCTGCACGACGTAGTTCACGTCGCGCTTGTAGAGGTGGTGGGCCTTGAGCGAGTTGTCGATGAGGTGCGGCCACTCCATGTTGCCGGCGGTATAGAAGCTCTCCACGCCGGCAAGCTTCTCCGCCAACCGCACGCCCTCCTCGGTGAGGGCGACGGTGTGCTCCTTCTCCTTCACCTCGAAGTGCTCGTCGGCCCTGAGCTGGCGAGAGATCTGGTCGGCCTTGGCGTATTTCGAGACGTCGTCGTGGGCGGGGCCCGAGATGATCAGCGGCGTCCGTGCCTCGTCGATGAGGATGTTGTCAACCTCGTCGACGATCGCGAAGTTGAGCGGCCCCTGAGCCTGCTGCATGTGCTTGGCGAAGCGGTCATCGCCCCGCGCTGCCATCCGCATGTTGTCGCGGAGGTAGTCGAAGCCGAACTCGTTGTTCGTGCCGTAGGTGATGTCGCAGTCGTACGACTTCTGCCGTTCGCCCGACTCCATGCCCGACTGGATCGCGCCGACGGTCAGCCCGAGGCCGATGTAGAGCGGCCCCATCCACTCCATGTCGCGGCGGGCCAGGTAGTCGTTCACCGTCACCACGTGCACGCCCTTGCCCTCGAGCGCATTGAGGTAGGCCGGGAGCGTCGCCACGAGCGTCTTGCCCTCGCCCGTGATCATCTCGGCGATGGCGCCCGAGTGGAGCACCATGCCGCCGATCAACTGCACGTCGTAGTGCCTCATCCCCAGGAACCGCCGGCCGCCCTCGCGGCAGACGGCGAAGGCTTCCACGAGGATGTCGTCGAGCGTCTCGCCGGCGGCGAGGCGGCGGCGAAACTCGGCGGTCTGCCCGCGGAGTTCCGCGTCGGACATCGCCTCGTAGGTGGCCTCCAGCGAGTTGATCGCCTCGATCTTGGGCCCGAGCCGCCGGAGGTAGCGGGCGTTGGACGAGCCGAAGAGTCCCGTGAGGAAGCCCTCCAGGCGGCTACCGACACCGGCGGCACCGTTGGAGACTGCATCCCAGAGGCGTTCGAGGGTTTCCATAGATAAAGGAGTCGTGTGGGCCGGGCGGGGCGGGGCTGGCGGGGCGGGCCGCCGGGATCCGAAAAAACGGGCAACCCACGATTCTCGCGGGGAAGTAGCGCGGGGGTCAAGGCGACCGGTGGCGGGCCGATCGCCGGGCCGCCCCACTCCACGCGTCGCGAACCATTCCGGTTCCCGAGCGTAGAAGCCCCGATGGCAGGACCGTCCGCAGCGGTGGTACGGACTTTGCCAATCGTGCGTCGGCGTGTCATGGAGGATCCCAGATGGTGCATCGCGTGATGATGGTGGTGACGGTCTGTGGCTGCCTGGTGGCGATGGGGCCTGCCAGCGGCCAGGTGTTCTGGCCGGGTGGAGTCGTGCCGGTGGCCGTGCCCGCCCCGGTGTTGGTGGCCCGGCCGATTGTCGTGGCCAGGCCCGTGGTCGTGGCTCAGCCCGTGGTCGTGGCCGAACCCGTCTGCGTGGAGACGGTGGCGTATGCAGCGCCCGTCCCCGCGGCAGTCGTGGCTCCGACACCGCATGCCTACAAGCATGCCTATCGGGCCACGCGAAGGGCCGTGCGGCGCGGCTGGTAGTGACAAAGCGCGGGCGGGCCGGGTGTTTCGACGCCCGGCCTGCCCGGCGACTGCCGCATTCGCGGGCGGTTTGCGAGGCGCCAATGGTGCCGCCGGCCGAGGCCGCGGATAATCCCCCGCATGCCGTCCGAGATTCAGCATTCCGAGTCAACTCGACCGCCCCTCGGCGTCGGTCGCGACATCGCCGGTCGGCTGCTGTTCCTCGGCACGGGCACGAGCACCGGCGTGCCGCTCGTCGGCTGCGGCTGCGAAACCTGCACCAGCAGCGACCCCCGGGACGTGCGCACGCGGACGAGCGTGCTGCTCGGCCTTCCCGCCGGCCACCTCCTGATCGACACCACCCCCGACCTTCGCAATCAGCTGCTTCGCGAGCGGATCGGCCGGGTCGATGCCGTGGTCTACACGCACGATCACGTCGATCACGTCTACGGCCTCGACGACCTGCGGCCGCTCTGCTTCGCGACCGGCCGGTCGATTCCGCTGCACTGCGAAGAGCGGGTCGAGAACCGGATCCGCAAAGCCTTCGACTACGCCTTCGCCCCCGGGCCGCCGCTCGGCGGCGGCGTTCCCAAGGTCACGTTCGAGCGGATCACGCTGTCGCCGTTCGACCTGCTGGGCGCCCGCATCGTGCCCCTGCGGCTGCGACACGGCGTATTCGACGTGCTCGGCTTCCGGGTCGGTAACGTCGCCTACTGCACCGACACCAACGGCATCCCGGACGAGAGCTGGCCGTTGCTCGAGGGGCTCGACGTTCTCGTGCTCGACTGCCTGCGGGCCAATCGGCATCCGACGCACTTCAACATCGAGGAGGCATTGGCGGCGGCGGCTCGAATTGGAGCCCGGCGGACGCTCTTCGTCCACATGGCCCACGACGTTCGGCACGCGGCGGTCGCGGCCACGCTCCCTCCGGGCGTCGAACTGGCGGTCGACGGCCTGGAAGTGCCGCTCACATAATCCGGGCCACACCTCCCCTGTAGCACAGGTTTTCAACCTGTGTGCCCTCCTTTCAGACGACGCCCGGCTTCAGGAAGCCCAATCGCGTAAGCGATGGGGGCATGTCGGTACGACCGCATCGCTCGGCCTCAGGAAGCCCAATCGCGTGAGCGATGGGGGCATGCTGGCTCCGTTGCACCGCTCGGGACTGCCCATGCCCGTCGCCGGACACTCGCTGCGGGCTCCGGCCCTCCGCTCGCTGCACGCCGGCCGCGCTTCGCCATCCTGGCTTCGCTTGCCGCCGAGCCCGGCTCCCGGGCACGGGCAGCCCCTCGCTGTCGGCCTCAGGAAGCCCAATCGCGTAAGCGATGGGGGCATGTCGGCACTACCGCATCGCTCGGCTTCAGGAAGCCCAATCGCGTGAGCGATGGGGGCACACTGGCTCCGTTGCACCGCTCGGAACTGCCCATGCCCGTCGCCGGACACTCGCTGCGGGCTCCGGCCCTCCGCTCGCTGCACGCCGGCTGCGCTTCGCCATCCTGGCTTCGCTTGCCGCCGAACCCGGCTCTCGGGCGCGGGCAGCCCCTCGCTCGATCCGGCTTCAGGAAGCCCAATCGCGTGAGCGATGGGGGCTCTGCGTGTCTTCACGCTTCGCATTCCGCGGGGCCCGTGGAATCGGCGATCACTCCGCGCCGGCTCTCGCTCGGTCGATCAGGAAGTCGACGAGTTCCTGGCACCGGAAGAAACCTTCCCACATCGAGTGCCCCTGGCCCTTGGCGACGACCAGCGTGACGAGGTCACCCCGGCCGGCCGCCTCGTAGCGGCTCTTGAGCCGTGCCGAGTTGGGCTCGAGCGGCACCTTCCGGTCGCCGTCGCCGTGGATGATCCAGAACGGCACGCCCGCCTTCGCGGCCACGTCGATCCGCTCGATCGGGCAGAGCTCGGACGCTCTGGCGGCGAGATCCTCCGGCAAGAGTCCGTAGGCCGGCGCTGCCTCGTTGATCCCCGGATAGGTCCGCCAGTCGTAGACGGGATAGATGCCGCCGACGCCCGCGGTCAGTTCCGGATGGGCGATCGCCCACGAACTCGCCCACAGGCCGCCACGGCTGCGGCCCAGGAATGCCGGCTTCGTGGCGTAGCCGCGGCGGACCATCTCGGCGTGGAGCGCCTCCATCGCCCTCACCCCCGCCGGGTTGCCGTACGACTCACCGGTATCGATGCCCGCCACCGCCACACCCGCTGCGGTAAACCGTTCGTGCATCCACGTCTCGGCCTCGTCGGGATACGCCGGCAACGTGGGGCCGTAGAGGATCCAGGGCTTCGGCCCGCTCGGCACGTCGGCGGCCGCGGGCGTGAACACAAACGCCGTCTTGCCCTCCACCGTGAACACCTCGCCGGGAACGACGAGGATTTTGGTGGGCTCGGCGGCGCCGGCCAACGCAGCCCAGCAGGTCGCCAGCAGCAAAGTGATGGTGGTGATGGTGCGGCTCATCGCAAGGCTCTTCGGGCCGGAGAGGGCGGTGGAGCGGGACGGCCCGCCTGTGACGCCGTCAGGCTGGAACGTGCGACAGTTCTGCAAATCGCTCGAGCAGCGTCATGGCCGTGCCACTGTCGATGGCATGGTCGGCGAGGCTACGGGCCGCGGGCTTGTCGGCCGCTCGGCCGGCTGCCCAGAGCACGGCGGCCGCGTTGAGGACGACGACGTCGCGTCGCGGACCCCGGCAGCCGCCGAGCACGTCGCGGATCGCGGCCGCACTCTCCTCGGGGCCCGCGACCTCGAGGTCGGCGAGGGCCGTCGCCGGCGCGGTGGCCAGTCCGAAATCCTCCGGCGTCCACCGGCTGCGGGCCATGCCAGTCGGCGTCACGTCGATCACGTCGGTCGGCCCGAAGAGACTCACCTCGTCGAAGGCCCTCGATGCCCCTGCCGCGTCGTCGTGGCCCACGTGGCCCGAGACGACCAGCGACCGCGCGGCGCCCAGCAGCCGGGCGGCCTCGGCCATCGGCTCGCGGGCCGCGGGCCGGCCCACGCCGATCACCTGCACCGTCGCCCCGGCGGGATTGCAGAGGGGGCCCACGAGGTTGAAGACGGTCGGCCGTCCGAGCGAGCGGCGGAGCGGACCGACGCGGGCCATCGCCGGATGATGCACCGGCGCCAGGCAGAAGCAGAATCCGAGTTCGGCGAGGCAGCGGCTGCTCACGTCGGGCGACGCATCGACCTTCACGCCCAGCTGCTCGAGCACGTCCGCCGATCCGGTCCGGCTGGAGACGGCGCGGTTGCCGTGCTTGGCGACGGGCTGACCGGCGGCGGCGACGACGATGCCGGCTGCCGTCGAGATGTTGAACGAGCCCGACCCGTCACCCCCGGTCCCGCAGGTGTCGGCGACGGCTGTGGGGGCATGGCGGACCGACAGCATCCGGCTCCGCAGAGCGGCCGCCACGCCGGCGATCTCCGCGGCCGACTCGCCGAGGTCGGCGAGCGCCACGAGCCAGTGGCCGAAGGCATCGAGGTCGATCGTGCCTGCGAGCACCGCGTCGACCAGATCGCGGACCTCGGCTGCAGGCCGGCGGTCGCCCCGGCGGACCTCCGCCGTCCAGCCGGCAACGTCGATGAGGCGTGAGCCTGGCGGCGTGGCAGGTGTGTCGCTCATGAGAAACCGGGGCCGTCAGGCCTCGGGGAACACGGTTTTGGATACGATTGGCGTCGGGCCAGCCCAGCGATGGGCCGACCACCACACAGCCTACCCGACGCCCGAGGAGCCCCGCTGCAGTGCCGCCGACCACGCCCCGCAAGGTGATCATCGACTGTGACCCCGGGATCGACGACGCCGCGGCGCTGGCGATGGCCCTGTTTGACCCACGGCTGGAAGTCGTGGCCGTCACCGCCGTGGGCGGGAGCGTGGGGGCCGAGCAGGCGACTGCCAACGTCCAGTCAGTGGTGGGGTTTCTCGACCCGCCGCGGCTGCCGCGCCTCGGCGTGGCCCCGGGCGATGCGGCGGCCTTCGACGCACCCCCGGCGCTGCACGGGCCGAATGGTCTCGGCGGCGCGGAACTCCCCCGGGTGCAGCTTCATGGCGGGCATCCTTCGGAGAAGGTGATCTGGGAGAGCATCAAGGCCCATCCACGCGAGATCACGATTCTCGCTCTCGGCCCGCTGACCAACGTGGCGCGGGTGTTCAAGCGTGATCCGTCGATCGTGGAGTTGGTGGCCGGCGTCGTGGTCTCCGGAGGCACGGCGCACGCTGCGGGCAACGCGTCGCCCGTGGCCGACTTCAACTTCCTCGCCGACCCGCAGGCCGCCCGGCTGGTGATCCGCGAGCCGCTGACGAAGACACTCGTGCCACTGGAGACGTCGTCGCAGGTGATGCTTGGGTTCGAGTTTCTCGACCAGCTGCCCCGCGAGGTCTCGCGGGCGGGCCAGCTGTTGCGGCGGATGCTGCCGCACGCCTTCCGTGCCCATCGCCAGTTTCTCGGCAGCGAAGGCATCTGGCTTCACGACGTCGTCAGCCTGGTGGCCCTCACCAATCCCGAACTCTTCGAGCGAACGACCGTTGCCGCCGACGTGGAAACCGCGGGCGATCTCACCGCCGGCATGCTGGTCGTCGATCGTCGCCAGACCAGCTCGTCGCGGCCCAACTGCGATCTGCTCGTCGGCTGCGACGCGTCATCCGTCACCGACTGCATTCTTCGCAGCTTCGCCGCCGCCGCCGCCGCCACGTAAAGCCGCATGGAAGGCAAGGCGTGCCCCTCCTCGGGCGACGCGTGCGACCGTCACTCGAAGTCTTTCCGGCTCGCCACCTTCATCCGGATCGGCACCCGCTCCCGGCTGCGGAAGATCACCAGTTCCACGACACTGTCGAGCGGCGTCATGCCCACCATGCTCATCAGGTGGTCGTCGTCCTCGACGGGCCGGCCCTCGTATTCGAGGATCACGTCGTCGGGGCGGATGCCCGCCAGATCGGCCGGAGCGCCCCGGGTGATCGTCTCCACGCGGGTGCCGACCGGCCGCACCATGCCGAGGCGGTCGGCCTCCTGCTGTTCGAACTTCTTGTCGAGGGCAACGCCGAGGTAGGCCCGAGGCACCATGCCGTGCTCGATCAGCTGTCGAGCCACGAACATCACCATGGGGATCGGGATGGCGAATCCGATCCCCTCGCTGCCGCCGGAGTTGCTGGCGATGCAGGTGTTGAGCCCCACCACTTCGCCCCGGAGGTTGACCAGCGGGCCGCCGCTGTTGCCCGGATTGATCGCCGCGTCGGTCTGGATGAAATCCTGGAACTTCACGGCACCGTCGCCGAGTTCCAGGTCGCGGCGGCCCTTGGCCGAAACGATGCCGAGCGTGACGGAGTGAGAGAGGCCGAAGGGGCTGCCGATGGCGAGCACCGTGTCGCCGATTCGCACGCTGTCTCCTTCTGCGAGCCTTGCAGGCAGGAGGTCGTCGGCCTCGAGTTCCATCACGGCGATGTCGGTGCCCGCATCCGACCAGAGCCGGCTGGGGTTCAGTTCGCGGCCGTCATCGAGCCGGATCGCGATGTCCTCGAGGGCCGCCCGATTCACGACGTGCCGGTTGGTGATCACCACCGTCAATCCCGACAGCTGGGCGATCACGCCGGAGCCGGCCTCGTTCTCAGTCAGCTTGGGGCCCCGCGGGCGGGTCAAGGGCTTGGTCGCGTCGATGTGCACGACGGCCGGCCTGAGCAGTTCGGTGAGCCGCCGCAGCTGACGCCCTTGCGTCTCCAGGAGTTCGGCATCGCGAGCGGCCTGCTCGTAGAGCCGTTCCCGTTCGGCGGCCGACATCCGAACCGCCCGCATCGGATCGACGCGGCCGTCGCCGCGGACGACGGCCGGCCCGACTGGTGTGAGCGGGGGCTCGTCGCCCGCCGCGACGCGGGGCAGGAGCAGCGCGGCGGCTGGCAGCAGAAAGACGAGCGAACGACGCAGGATCATGAATCCACATGCAGGAGGCAGGAGGCCCGTGGGCTTCCGCAGCATATCCGGCCGTGGTTTCAGTTTTCCAGTTCGCCGCTCACCGTCTCCTCGCCGACCTCCTCGCCGTAGCCCCGGTG
>Ga0315904_10008057_pt1 | contig 14003 bp, 17 predicted proteins | sample LakEriMetagenome_6_FD_203529 | JGI IMG/M metagenome (GOLD analysis project Ga0315904, IMG submission 203529) | Freshwater fungal communities from buoy surface, Lake Erie, Ohio, United States - Buoy 12 MA120 | ecosystem: Environmental > Aquatic > Freshwater > Lake | place: USA: Lake Erie, Ohio... | reverse complement strand
TAGCGGTCAGATTGTTTACGTTCAGTCTGCAACTGTTCTTACGAACGGAACTGCGAGTGGCATTGGTTACTACACCTATACCGGCGCAGCTACTTTGACGGGCGTCAATACAGCAATTAACTACTCCGGCGCAACAGTAAGTGGTTTTACGTATCAGAACGCTGCTTATGCCAATCAACCAGCAGTGACGTTTGTGTTTTACCACACGCGTAATACAACCACTCCAATTCCTGCAAGCGGTGACTTCCGCCTTCTCTTCAGCAAAACTGTCCCAGCAGGGAGTGGTGTTGTGGATTGTTCGGATGTGATGCCACACCTGGCTGTTCCAATGCCCAGCGCAGGCAATACAAACGGTCTTGGCCCCAGTGCCCCCTTACGCAACAAAGGGATCTACCTGGAGCGCGGCGACCGTATTTATGTGGGTGTATTCGCAGAAGGTCCAAACATCTCTGGATATACCCCAGGTGCACACATTTATGCACAGGGCGGTTTCTTCTAAAGAATGGCTTCCAACGGGGTCGGTAAAATAGGATCCTTTAATAACTTTCAACGAGCGAAAGACAAGGATCCTTTTCGCTTAAAACCAATCACAACAGAATTCTCCAAAGGATCGGTACCGGATTCTTTGAGTGCAATCAACCGTGAATCGGCTTGGTCTCGTTGGCGCCGTGGCTATGAATTAGCCACAGCAAGCACATACGACAACGATTACACCTATAACTTCCAATATCAAATCCCTGTTCCGTCTGGAACACCAAGTTCGGTCGTCAATCCAAACCCAATTATTTCGGGTGCTTTTGTTGGGTTCCCAACGACCAATAAAGATCTGGGAATGCACTGGGCTGGTTGGCGTTACGCAGGCTCGATGCGATCGGATAAATTAAAAGATCCAATCACGAACCAAAACCTTTACATCCAAAGTATTACGGAAGATTCAACGTATTGGTACGTAAAACTTGCAGGCAGCTGGAGTGTTGCTAACCCCCTTCCGCCTCCTTTTTACGTGGCAGTTCCAGGTGTTCCAGGAGGCCTCACCCCACTGAACAGCGAGATCCTGGAAGACCGCGTCATTACAGTTGGCGGGCAGATCATTGATAAAGACACGATTGATCCGACCACCCAAAAACGGTACGGCTACGTGCAGGCCGTTTTGGTTGCAACGAATCCAACAACAGGAATCCTTACGTTCCGCAAGGCTGGATCAGTCGAAGTAAGTCCTGATCAAGAATACTTCACTCCATCACCTGCACCTTTTAAGGTCGGGAGATACTTGATTACAGGAGCACGTTTCTGCTGCTCTTGCCAAGATTTTACACACCGTGATTATGCTTTTACTCGTCGCCTGACAGACGGTACCTTAAAGATTTATCCGCGTAACAGTATTGCTTCTGTTAAGCCGGGTCGATTTGAGGTCACGACTTTAAGCGGTGTCGTCGATAACAGCGCAATGACATCTGCATCGGTCAACCGAAAGATGGATGTTTATGCACCATCGGGATATTCAGTTCCTTTTTCGTTGTCCACAACGACAACCATTGACAATAACTCACCACGAGATAACCCTGGCGTTTACAGGGAGTTTGGCGCTACCTTCCTAAGAAGCACAACAGATCCCTCTATCCCTGGATCCACTGCAGAAGGGATGCCTCGGTATGAGGACTATACTTCAACGCAGTCAACAATTACTTCAATTACAGATAACTGGACGCCTCTGCTAGATGAGATGCGTTATTGCAAACACATCTACGCACTTAAATTTAAAGATAATACCTTCCCACCAGAGCCTTCTGATTTTCCAGTGGAAGAGGGAAGTATGGCTGCATGGGAGCAAAAATTAGTGGAAGATACAGAGAATGAACAGAAAGAAGCAAAAGCATTCTTAATGACACGGCAATCATTATCAGTCATGGATGTACCTCCATATAACTGTCAAGGACCAATGATGATGCCGATGATGCAAAAATTGTTTAATGTTCCGGCTGAATATATTCGTATGCAGGGCTTCACAATGTTTGATAAAGATGGAAAACCTTACGCTCCTTAATAGTTAAGGTATACTTATGTTAAGTCTCACGAGACTTATTAAGACTTCCTTTACCCATTGCCAGTAGGACACCCTGACTTGTATGGTTCGGGAATCCTGCTCATCTCAACCATGTCTCAATCTCCACCGATTGACCAGCGGATCGTAGACGAGTATTTCAATCTGGCTTCCCGTAGGTCCACCAGAGATGTCGGGTGGCTCTTCGGGATGATTGCCACATACGGAATAAACCCTGAATCCCTGGAAAACTTTGAATGGGGTCCAGACGGTACCTTGATTCTCGAGAACAAAAAACGTCCGATCCGTCCATTGCATCCGCAGTGGGTGCTGCTTTTCTCATTGGACAAAAAACGGCCCCACAAGATGTGGAGCCGCATAAGTCCCCTTTCTTTAGACCTTTATCGGTTAATTGCTCATCAAGAGATAAGCGTTAACATAACCGATTTAACATTGGCATACAGTATTCGCAAGCAGTGTTACAGGCCAATTAAGCAACAGATGCCATCTGCTTTTCCTGCTCTTGTTTGCGCAGGGATTTCCTGACGGCTTCTACGTTCCAGCGATAGCCATCACGAGAACGCGTTTCGGGAAAAGCTGCAAAGTGCGGTCCCAGCTTTAGCGTTCCATCGTCACGCATACGGAAGAGTTCCTTGCGGTTGATACCAAGGAGCTCTTCTGCACGAGCGACTGAAACCCAGCCGTTAGATTGAGCCATGACTTAAAGTCAGGGTGAACAACTCCTGTACGGTAACGCAGGGATAGATCCGGTCAAGTGAATTCACCTTTTTTTAACCTGCAGGTAAAGTTCTGTAAAGCTAAAGGAAATTAGAATAAGTTAACGACAGCTAAAGAGTATGTATTACAGCGAGCATGAGCCGATCGCCTTACTCGTTGAAGTCACTCCTAAATTAGCAAAGAAACGATTTAGAGACGAAATTTATAAGTCCTGGAACCACAAATGTGCATATTGCGGTGAAGATGCAACAAGCTTAGATCACGTTGTTCCACGACATAAATCAGGAGAAACAACGCGTAAAAATCTTGTGCCTGCTTGCCGTCGCTGCAATGCATCCAAGGCCTCATATAAGTTACATGAGTGGTACTTAGCGCAGGATTTCTTTTCTAAAGCTAGGTTAAATAGAATTGAAAGATGGATTGACCAAGATCCATTTCAGATCTTGCCCTGGGAAAAAGAGTCTGAACATTCTTTAGTGCACCTTAATTATGTCGGACAAGGCAAAGAAGGCAGTTGCAGCTTCAAAGCGATATCAGAAGGAGAAGATGGCATGCAACAAGCCGCAGCGTGCTCCTAAAGGTGATAAGCATAAGTATGTTGTGAAGGCTTGCCAGGACGGTAAAGAGGCTATCGTTCGTTTCGGGGCCCGTGGATATCAAGATTTTCTTCAGCATAAGGATGAGGGAAGACGTGCTAACTTCAAAGCGCGTCACAACTGTTCTGAGAAGAAGGACAAACTGACTCCAGGATGGTGGGCGTGCAACTACAACTGGTAAATCATGGCAAAACCCAAGTCGACTGCATCTCTCAAGATTGAGTCCAAGCCCAAAAAGACAAGACAAGGCCAGGGATTACATTCTTTGCCTAATCATGGCCGTAAGAAAACTCGCGGCCAAGGTAAATAATTTGTGTATGATTGTGGGAATAGTGTTATTCCCATGTCCGACCTTAGCTGCGCGATTAATTTAATCCGCAAATACGAGGGGTTTAACGAGAAAGCGTATCCAGACCCATCGACAGGCGCTGAGCCCTATACCATTGGGTATGGGACTCAGCATTATCCTGACGGCTTGCCCGTCAAAGCAGGTCAAATGTGCACCAAGGAGAAGGCACTGGAGTACCTTTTCCACGAAGTGCAAGTCCTGGAAAACGAATTGACCAAACTTAACTTGGGACTTGATGGTTCAATGTCTCAGGCGTTGATTTCTTTTGCTCATTCAGTGGGATGGCATTCCTTCTTGTATAGCGCCGTGATTGATTGCATTGAACAGGAAGATTGGCATGGTGTCACAACTGAGATGAGCCAATGGGTTTTCGATGAAGACCATAAGGTCGTTGGTAATCTCATTGATAGACGCAAGGAAGAAGTTCAATTGTTCGTACAAGAGTTGGAATCTGCTCCCAAGGCGTCCCTTGGAATTCTCTTGGCAGCCTTCCGTAATTACGAGGCATCCTCGCGGCAGGTCAATGCAATCCGTAAGCTGGAAGAGAAGATCAACCCTTATGTGCTCTCTGAATTTGCCAACGAATTTAGGGTTGACGACTCCCCATGGGATGAGTTCTTCTCCGTAGAGGCAGATGAACTTCAAGGCATCTGCGACATTTAGCTTTAAAATAGTTTTATTGAAGCCATGCAATCTGGAATGGAGCGATCTGTTGAACCAAGAGAGTTTGAACTTCCTTTAGAGCTTCAATTCTCCATGCGGCGTGCAGAGCTGCAAGCGCAGGAGATGACCTGGGAGCAGTTATATGCAGCCCTTCTGAACCTCTACCATCAACGCCTGATGGAGTGGTTTGCCATTAAAGATATTTTGGCCAGCGAGAACATCGATATTTCCTTCGATGTACCCACTGACCTTGAATTGGTTGAGTTAGCCGCCGCCTGCATCATGGATGATGATGAAGACGACGACGATCTTCAGCCCTTTTGAGCTTCGTCAAGTTGAATGAGGCGATCCAAGTACCACTGCGCTTTTTTCAGTGACTCGGTACCGCCCTTAAGTTTTTCGCGCCAGATATATTTCAGACAATTACCTTTGCAATAACCACGGAATTCTTCATTGGTTAAAGCAGCTTCAATGGCTTCGATGCATTCAATGCCCCCGTCTGTGTAATGAGACGGATGATTGACGTTATCGATTTGGACGACAGGCGGTTCTTCTTTGACAGCCCAGGGAACAGGGCAAACACCCCCTGGGCAATCACTAATAAAATCTTCGGTATCAGTTAGATCTACCGGAGCAAACCAAGTCTTTTCGCTGACAGGAGCTTTTCCTCCTCCGTTGGTTCGCCCAAGTCCAGAATCAGAGTCTTCGGTCGTGGCGATGAAGCTGGGAACCTCTCCGTTGCTTCCTCCATCGACGGAATGTAACCCGTCATTCCGGGCCGTCGCCCCTCTAGCTGCAAGTCCCGACGCTCCATCCCTTGCTCGCATAATGCCAAACCGCGATTATATTGATCGTACAATGGTACATCATTTTCTTCATTATCGAGTGGATCTCCAAACGTTGCTTGATTCAAACAACGGCAGATGACTTCATCAATAATGCTCTGACCAAGACCGTCAAAGTAGTCCGCTTGGTTATGCATTGTATATCTTGGCGCAAGTTGCTTCGTTTACAATATTATCATGGCAAGATTCTACGACCCACTTAAAGAACGTCCTAATCAACCCGTCGATACAAAGATTGGTTATAAAGGTCGTCTTGATTATGACCCTCGCCTGGATGCGGGTTCTTCCGGTGGTGACGTATCTGATTTAACGCCAGAAAGAAATTATGACGTTGATACTCGGCGTCTTGATGCAGAAGAAAAAAATACAGCTGCAGCAGCAGATACAGCAAATGTTGTTCAACAAAATCGCGTAAGACGATTCCTTAAGGCTGCAAATCTTGCCAGCAAATACCAGCAGTCTGCTGACGTACAATCCCCCATCTTTGGTACACGTGTCCCACAGGGCGCCATGAGTTACAAGGGTACAGAACTGCCAAGCCTGGGGGATTCACAAGGTGCCAGGGGCAGTGTGAACTACCCCACGAAACCTCAGTTCAATTCAGGTAAGCCTTATAACTACAGTGATTACTTCGGGTAATCAGCAGTAATTACTACACCTTACTGAAGACCACCTCAGGGGCTTGGTTTTGATACTTGCCCTTTCTGTCCTGGTAGCTCACTTCGCAAGGATTACCGCGATAGAAAAGTAATTGCGTCACTCCTTCATCGGCATAGATCCGATTGAAGAGCCCAGTGCAGTTGCTGATTTCCAAGGTGAGATAACCCTCCCACATAGCTTCTGCCGGAGTGATGTTCACCAGGATCCCAGAGCGTGCGTAGGTGGACTTGCCGACTGCCACCACAGTCACATCACGTGGCAGCTTCAGGCGTTCTCTGGCAACACCCAAGCAATAGCCATAGGGCGGCAGCAGGAAATACCGGCCCTTTTCATCTTCCAGCAATTCGGCTGGAACCAGGATGTTTTCTTTGAATTCTTTGGGGTCGCATTCACCTTCTGAAATACGCCCAAAAACTAAACACTGTTCCGGTGATAAACGGATGTCGTATCCATAAGAGCTAAGGCCATAGCTCAAGATACGTCGTCCATCTTCTTCGCTGATCAGCCGATCTTGAAAAGGAGAAATCATCTCCTCTTCTTCCGCCAAACGCCGAATCTCCCGATCACACAGAACGCTCATAGTTCATCCAAAGCTTTTCAAATATAAGCGATTTAGCAAAGAACGCGGCCTTTTTCGCTGTAGATATCAATGAAATTTTGAGTGGCTTCTCCGCAAGAATCCTTGGGCTGGAGATAAACCAAGAAGGATGTACAAGTTTTGTGTTTTGCTATTCCTTCGCTGCTGTTTTTGATTAGTGTAGGGGCAGTTCTTAAAATGCACACCGGAAAGTCGAACAGCTTTTGTTCGTACCTAAACATGTCAGGGCAATTGGAGAAGAACAGTCCTTGTTCTATCTCGTTGTCATACCATGCTTTAAACAGTCTCCGAAACCAAACGGCATGAGATGAAACCATTGATCGAGCTGATCCTCTGGTCATCTTCCACCGATCGTTTTTCTTATCCCAGAAATAGGTGCCACTGGGAGGAAACAGATAAACTTTCCCAAACCAATCCTGGTTATTCAAACCGTCATCAGTCGGGGTGAAGTAATGTTCAGCGCCGACATACTCGTTTGCCAGGCTGGAACTTGCCACATCAAGATCAATGCCGCCCATCAGAGCATGAGCGGACATTGACAGATCTTTATTCGTGATCAGCTCTAAGTCTTCCCTGCGGAAACCTGATTTAGGAATCGCCATTATTGATCGGTTGCCTGGTTGTAATCAACCTCAAAATAACGGATGCCATCTTCGTCATTAATGACGTAACCAGCTTTTTCTTTTGGATCGATCTTTTGTGCAGCGCCCAGGATACGGCGGAAACTTTCGGCCAGATCACCATCGTTACTACGTTCGCAATCTTCTTGGGCCGAATGGATTTCTTTCAATGTCCAGAAGAACATCGAACGTTCTTTGTTCGTCGGCTGGAACACCATGACACCAGGGCCTTCCAGTTCCCACATCTGGCAGTAAGTTTGGCCCATGTCACCAAGGATCAACTTGATTGTGGAATCAAGCATCCGAGCTTTCGTCTGATCAAGCTCTGGTCCAATCACTGATGCCAATAGCTTCTCGCGCCGATTCATCTGTAATCAATCCTTGTCTTAGAAGGGATTCTACAAGTTTTGGAAGAGGTTTGTAAATAACAACCAACTTGCCAAGAACTCCACGTTTTTTGATGAGTCTTCCTTGTTCGTCACGAAGTTTGTCAAACTCACCAGATCGAATTAAATACTCAGCAACACAACGCAACCTCCGTTTCAACGGCAGTTCAGCAAGCGGAAATTTGCCACAGATTGTATCTGGTTTCATGTCCTTAAATGCCATTCGCAATCGATTGGCGAGTGTCATGCCAGAGTTTGCGTCCTCCTCTTCGTAATTTTTTAGGTTAAGAAGGTACCGCTGCAGGCATTCATCATCGAATGACCCCTCAGGCGGTAGAAACATTTCCACCTGAAGCGCCAACGATGTCGGCAGAATTTCCGCGTAGTTTGTGATCGTGACCCGATCGATGCAGATTCCCTGGAAACGATGAGCCATTATTCGTATAAATCTTCCAAGGTTGGCGTCGACTTGGTATAAGCCGGATTACCCTTTGCATCCCGGAAATCTTTGACTTCGATTTCTTTGTTTTTTGCAAAGGAACGTACCAGTTGATTCCAGGCGATCCGGATGGTGGGACGTTCTTTCTGGCCGGGTTGGATATTGACGTAATGAATGCCTTCCTGCCAGCCCTTATCGGGAGATTTTTTGCCAGCCGCAATCCAGTTGCGGATGGTTTGATCACGGACCCCAAGACGCCGACCGCATTCTTCTGTAGAGATATACTCGTCTGCGTAAGCCTGTGGATTGGTGTATTCGTGTTTACCATCCTTATATTGCTCGGCCCAAAAGCTGTTGAGAATTGCGCGGATCCCTTTCAGCTCATGTGCAATATCCTCTAATCCTTTTCGGATTCCATAAGACATCGCAAAATTCCTCGACAAGTTTTGTTTAAATGTTAATGTATTGGCAAACGGTTTGTCATTAAATGGAAGAACAGGTTCCTCAGTCCACACCACCGAGTGGCTTTAGCCTTGCGTCGTTGACTCCTGAGCAGATTGAGCAGCTCAAGGCTTTTGCGCGAGAGCGTGCCATTCAGACGACCCTGGAGCAACAAAAGCAAGCGGTGTCAGCACCATCGCAAACTGTCGCCCCTTCCCAGCGGGTTGTTTATGTTCGCCGTAACTTGACGGTGGCTGAATTAATTTTAGTTTTTACTCTGTCTTGTGGTCTTGTCGTTGGCTTGCAAACAGGCTGGGGATTCGTTTCTAACCTACTGCCGCGAATCGAAGTCAAGGTAAAATGACTGAGCAAACCTAAACTATAATTTTAGTTATAGGATTTGCGAGTTAATAGGTGGCCAATAGGCGGATATCTGAGTTACCAGCTATCAGTGCGGTCGACATTAATGATGCCGACCTGTTTACTGTTGTCCATGTAGCAGAGGTTGATCCTGGGCTCAAGAACAAGAAATTCACCGTTAGTGAGCACAAGGCATACCTTAATAACTACTACCTTCAGCTGACGGGTGGCACAATCACCACCCTTACGGTTAGCAATAATTTAAACGTATCCGGAGATGCGACGGTTCGTGGGAACCTCAACATCCTGGGTACAGGTACGTTTGCAACCTTAACTCTTAACAACTTAATTGCAACTGGCACGATCAGCGGCAACACCATCACTGGTCAAAGTATTCAAGGTGTTAATGTCAACGGTAACAATGGTTACTTTGTTGACCTACAAGCTGTTAACGCGACGATTGATGCTGCACGTATCGTAACGTTTAGCGGCGGCACAATCACCGGTAATACCATCCGTGCAAGTGGCATCACTGGTCAAACGATCAGTGGTGATGTCATTAATGCCATCAATGGTAATATCACAACCTTAACGGGTGTCACTGGTGTTTTCACCACTAGTGTCTCTGGTGCTGTTGTAACGGGTAACACCGGTCGTTTTACGAACCTGACCGGCATTTCTGGTACGTTTACCACCCGTTTATCAGGCGCCACCATCACCGGTGATACGGCTTTATTAGCTAATACCACCGGAGTTTCTGGTACTTTTACTTCGAGACTGTCTGGTGCAGTCATCACCGGCGTCACAGGTCAATTCACACAGCTCAATGGTGTAACTGGGCAATTTACTTCGCTGTCTGGGAACACAGTTACTGGTGCGACTGGGCAATTTACAAGCCTTACCGCAACTTATATCACTGGAACCACTCAGGTTTCTGGTCTTACCGCAACCTTCCAGACTGGTGTCATTGATTTAGTCGCTGGTTTATCAGGCGTTTTTCTTTATCAAGTATCTGGTGGTGTTGTAACAGGTGACACCGGACAATTCACAACATTAACCGGCGCTTCTGGCGTATTCACATCTTCTCTTTCTGGGCGCACCATCACAGGCGTCACTGGTTTATTTACCACGCTGACAGCTGCCACCGGTACGTTTACCGATCAAATCAACGTCACCACAATCTCGACGACTGGCAACATTTCGGCCAGTGGTGATTTGACGATTGGTGGTAGCGGCACCATCGCAAGTGGCCTGACAGTCAGTGGAACTATCTCTGGCATCACTGTTACTGGTGATGTTGGCGCTTTTGATACTGTTAGCGGTAATGGCATTGTTGGCGGCACGATCATCTCGGCTCCCACCATCACAGGTAATTCCGTTCTTGGAGCAAACATTACCGGTGTTACGGGTGTTTTTACTTCCGTACTAAGTGGTGCCACAATCACCGGCAATAACATCAGCGGTACGGTTGGAACTTTTGCAACAGGTATCTTTAACTTTGTTTCTGGCGCAACTGTCACAGGAGCGACGGGTTTATTCCCACTTCTGACGGTTGGCACCGGTAATTTCACACGTGTTTCAGGTGCGACGATTACCGGAATCACCGGTCAGTTCGCGAATTTAACAACGGTTAGCGGACAGTTCACCTCTTTATCTGGCGATACAATCACAGGCAATAGCCTTCGTGTTGCAACTGGTTTATTCAACCGGATCACGGGTAGCGTTTTTGTCGCTGGCGGCGTCATCTTCGCATCTGGTGCCGGTGATGTTCGTCCGTTTAACCAGTTCTCCTTCCCACCAAGCCCAGGTACGTCCGGTTACGTCCTGACGACTCTTGGTGATGGCACCACAGCCTGGGCCGTTGCCACGGCGACAGGAGTCTTAACGACAAATGTTATCGCAGAAACTAAGATTGTTATTGATACAAACTATGCAATCAGCGTTGGTTACAATGGAGCTTCGATATCTCCAGTAGAAATTGCATCTGGAATTATCGTTACCGTTCCTTCTGGTTCAAACTGGACAATACTTTAACAGTTGAACGTATCTGTCTTAAACTAGATGAATAAGGTGTTGTAAACAATGGCATACGGATCAGTAAAGGTCGATACGATCACTTACTCAACAGTAACTGGAGATGTCAGCCTGCCGGTAAGCGGTATTGCCTACCAGGGATCACCTATTATTTCAGGTGTTTCAGGGATTTTTACCACCAGCGTTTCAGGAGCAACCGTAACAGGTAACGTTGTCCTTGGCAGCACAATCAGTGGTATCAGTGGTATCTTTACAACCCGCCTGAGCGGTGCCACTATCACTGGTGATGTTGTCCTTGGTACAACCTATACCGGTGTTACGGGTATTTTTACAACTCAACTCAGCGGTGCAACAATTACTGGTAACACCATCCAGGGTGCAAACATTACTGGCGTCAGTGGTGTTTTCACGAATCAGTTAAGCGGAACCACAATTACCGGAGCCACGGGTAATTTCACAACTATTAACGCCATTACAGCGATTGTTGAGACTGGAATTACCAAAACCAATCTCACGGTTACCGGTAACGTAAATGCCAGCGGTAATCTTACCGTTGCAGGCAGCGGCTCTTTTGGATCCGGTGTTTCTGTAACAGGTAGTGGTTTCTTTGGATCTGGTATTTCTGTAACTGGCACCGTCTCCGGTGTAACTGTTCAAGCAACGACTGGTGTGTTCTCCAGTGGTAATTTTGCTTCCGGATTGCTGACCTCAGGAATTATTCAATCCACCACTGGTGGCTTTAGGTTCCCTGATGGGACCACCCAAACAACTGCCGCAACGGCAGGCGTCAGCTTGGGCCTTGTAATTGCCCTTGGCGGTTAATTACTTGATCTTATAATCAGTAAAAAAGAGTTTAAAAATGGCCGAGTATTTTGAATTTAAGGGCACCAAGCTCACAACGACTGGTGTTACTGATATCTATAACCCAACCTCTGGTCAAGACGGTAACCTTACCAATGCCAGTGGTACGTCGGTCATCTTGTCCGTCCTGGCATCTAACATCCAATCTTCTGGAGATGTTGCCGTGACGTTATTCACGACAGCAACTGGTTCTACCAGCACTGATGTTGCGACTGTCAGTGGAGAAGCGTCTAGCTTCTATATGGCCCGTGGCATTACAGTTCCCTCTGGCGCATCGTTAGAACTGATTGTGAACAAAGCCAATGTTCCCTTTGGTAGCAAACTGCGTGCATTAGCAGGTGCTGCATCTGGTGTTGTATTTACTGTCTCTGCTGTCGATATTCAGCCTTAATTGTTATTATAGAAATACGCTTGAATAAATCCCAATGGGTAAGAAGAGGGAAGGCGGATATTTAGGGTTGACTCCCAGTACCTGGTCATCTAGCAGGCGTCCAGGGGTATGGAGTTTGCGTGATGCCATGACGTATCAACGTCAAGGGCTTTGGCCATCTCCGGCAGCTCCTGTTGTTCCTTTAACTGTCGATTATTTAGTTATTGCTGGAGGCGGTGGCGGTGGCGGATGGATTGCTGCTGGCGGCGGTGCAGGTGGATATAGAACTTCTGCCGGTCCTTCCGGTGGTGGTGCCAGTGCAGAATCGACACTTACATTAACTTCAGGAACTAATTACACAATTACTGTTGGCGCAGGTGGCGCAGGCGGGGCAGGATCAGGCGGCTCTCCAGGACCAGGATCTAAAGGAACCGATGGCTCTAACAGCGTATTTTCAACGATTACCTCAAATGGTGGCGGAGGAGGTGGCAATGGATATGGAGGAACAGGTAGGGCGGGTGGCTCCGGCGGTGGGGGAGGTAGCGGCGCAGGTGCTAGTGGACCTGGCACAACAAGCCAAGGTTACGCAGGTGGCGTAGGTGAACCAACTTCAAATAATGGAGCAGGGGGAGGCGGCGGCGCAGGTGCTGTAGGTGCTGTAGGTGTAAGTAATGGTGGCGCCGGTGGTACGGGTGTAGCTTCTTCTATTACAGGATCATCCGTTACACGTGCAGGTGGCGGCGGTGGAAGTAGCTATAACGGATCGGGTGGCGCCGGAGGATCCGGTGGCGGTGGACCTGCTAGTGGCGGCGCTAGCGCTGGAGCGGCTACTGCAGGAACAGTCAATACTGGCGGCGGCGGTGCTGGCGGTGGATATAACGGTGGCGGTCTTGCTGGCGCCTCAGGTGGTTCTGGCGTTGTTATTTTAAAAGTTCCTGATATTTATACAGCCACATTCTCTGCTGGTGTAACCAGTTCTCTATCTACTGCTGTTGCTGGTTATAACATTTATACAGTTACCGCTACTTCAACCACGAGTGAGACGGTATCCTTTGTTCGTACTGTTTCAGTTGATTATCTAGTCATTGCAGGCGGCGGTGGCGGTGGAAATGGGGCATATCTTGGAGGAGGCGGCGGTGCAGGTGGATATAGAACATCGGCCGGCCCTTCTGGCGGGGGTGCCAGTGCAGAAACAACGTTGACGCTAGCCAGGGGAATTGCTTATACCATTACTGTTGGTGGCGGCGGCGCAGGTGGTGCAACTACTGGTGCCGCAGGCTCCAGTGGATCCAATTCTGTTTTTTCGTCTATAACATCTGCAGGTGGCGGCGGGGGTGCTAGTTACCCAACTAGTAACGCCGTAAGTGGTGGTTCAGGTGGTGGTGGAGCTGGAGCAGGTACAGTTCCTGGAAATGGTGCAGGTGCTGCCGGCACACCAAACCAGGGTTATACAGGTGGTAACGCTGCTAGTGCGCCTGCTTATGGCGCAGGTGGTGGCGGTGGCGCAGGTGGTGCTGGTGTTAGTGGTACAACAGCGGCTGGTGGACCCGGTGGGCCTGGCGTAGCTTCCTCTATTACTGGTTCATCTGTAACTCGCGCAGGCGGTGGTGGTGGCTCTGTTTATACAACTAGTTATCCAGCAGGTGCAGGTGGTTCAGGCGGTGGCGGTGCAGGTAGCGATGGAAGTGGAACACCGGGCACAGTCAATACTGGCGGTGGCGGCGGCGGTTCAGAACGCAATAGTCCTGCGCCATATAACGGAGGATCTGGAGGTTCTGGCGTTGTAATTCTCAAGGTTCTTGATACTGTTACAGCCACATTCTCCGTTGGTGTAACCAGTTCGCTATCTACTGCTGTTGCTGGTTATAACATTTATACGATTACAGCTACATCAACAACCAGTGAAACAGTTACTTTTAGCTAAGTAACTTATAATTTAAACAAGCGCTTGATTAGAAGATAAAGGCATGGCACCACGTCCTCTTGGTGGTTATTTAGGTAA
>Ga0315904_10008056_pt1 | contig 14003 bp, 8 predicted proteins | sample LakEriMetagenome_6_FD_203529 | JGI IMG/M metagenome (GOLD analysis project Ga0315904, IMG submission 203529) | Freshwater fungal communities from buoy surface, Lake Erie, Ohio, United States - Buoy 12 MA120 | ecosystem: Environmental > Aquatic > Freshwater > Lake | place: USA: Lake Erie, Ohio... | reverse complement strand
CGGTGGTGGAAAATTTAATCCTAGAGGAAAACAAACTAGTCGTTCGTATCAACCACAAGGTGCTAGCCAAGCAGAAACAAAAAAACCAACACAAACATCAAGAATCCGCACTACAATAACGCCTGAAACACCTTCTACTCCCAAAAAAGTAGTAAGCGAAGTTATGGAGGTGCGAGCACCATCACCTTCAGCACCTAGTTCCGCAAGCGCAAAAACGCCAAGAACAATGAGACGTGTTCCAAAATACAATCAAACAAAACAGCAGCAACGTCGATTGAACGCCATAAAACCTTCAGGCATGTATGAACTACCTGAAGAAAGTAAACAATCTATTGAAGAGTTAAAAGGCAAAAAAGTTAAAGATATACTTGCATCAGCTCCAGATGATTTTGTTGAAATTCGACCCACTTCAGGCGCATTTACTAATGTGGCAGATGTTAAGCGCACATGGAAAGACCGTGTACTTGGACCATTGCGAAGTATGAAAAATCCCAGACAAGGAAAAGCAAATGCGGTGCTTGCAACTGCTGAAGGTGTAAAAGAAACAGCAGATACCGCTATGCGCACTCCTATTGTTCGTGCTGTAACATGGCCTGTAAGACGATTTAACCGAATGTCACGAGCAGGAAAAATTGCAACTCTTGGTGCACTGACGTTGGGAGGCGTAAAACTATTTGACATGGCAGCGGGTTTGTTGCCAAGAAAAAAAGATTCTAACGACACGTCAAGCAGTGCAAAAAATAAAGAATATGACAATGTATCTGGTGCGTTTAATGATTTTGGTAAACGAAGTAAAAAGCGTGTTGCAAAAAGTGCATACTCAAATACCATGATGAAAACAAATAAAAAAATTAAAAAAAGTATGACTACGCCACATGCTTCAAAAAAAGTTAATCAAAATCAAATTGAGCACTACACATCAAATGGTGTAAAAATCAGCAACAAGTATTTTTAATTTAAGGATGTGTTGTTATGTCTTATATAAAAAAGGCAAGAGTTAGACCTGCAAAATCAGAAATAATACGCAACGCCAAAAACGCATTGAGGTTTGCGAGGGGAGCACCTCGCATTGTCAACAAGCAAATTAATGCGGTTGTCCGAAGAGCTGTAAATTTGTTAGAAGACAAGCGGATTTTAGAGCCAAAAACTGCTGCACAAATGCGAGTGGCAATTGAAGTTCAAGCAGCAAAAGACGGAAATCAATCTTGGAGAGAACCCAAAAGTAAAAAACACTATTTGCAAGACGGAACAGTTGTACCTGCTGATTTGCAAGACAAGCATTTAACACGCCTTGCCAAAATAGAATTAAAACGAAAAATTGATGAAAATCCTGAAATTTTAGAAGTTTCATCGTTTGGAAAAAAACCAAAAAACAGATTATATCGAATATTTCCAGGACTTGAATCAGTAGTTCGGCAACTAAAAGAAGATGCGCTACCTACGGCGTCTAGAGAAGCTAAAATTGCATCTCGTCAAGGGTATGAAGCCGCACTAGAAAAACAAAAAAAAGAATTGACTTTAGATTTACAAAATGGAGATAGAAATCCTTGGATTGGCAAATATGGTTCACAACGAGAAAATGCTAAAAAAATAATTTACGGCGCGGCGATATGGCAAGCATCGTCATTATGGAACTCATCGCAAATTGGCGAAAAGGTAAATCAAAAAAAGGAAGAAATGTCTAATTTGGCAAGAGATGTAAAAGAAAAAGCACAAAATAAATTAAACGACGCTATTCAATTTGCAGACAACACATCTCGCCGAGCGCAACAAAAAATAAATGAATTTAAATCTCAAGCAAAACAAAATGCACGTCGAATTCTTGATGCGCCTCAAAAAAGCAAACGTGATACACTATTATCAGCACAACGTGTTCCTCAAAAATCTTATGAAGTAATTTCTTCAAATCCCAAAAAATGGAGGGGTACAACAATGAATAAATCTATGAAATCAGTATCAGTACCGTACACACGTACACTTACCGATGACAGTGTTCCTTCGCCCAAAAAATATGTCAACAAAATGATGGGTGGTAAAACTGGAAGAATGGGTAAAGAGTTGACAGGTGCAGACGGCGTTAAAGGTCGATACTTTCAAAAAGGTCGAAATATGAGTAAAATTTATGAAGTAGATAAACCTCATGCGCCACAAATGCGTGCCATGGGCATGGGAATGGCAAAACGTGCAACTCGCAAAATGCATGAAATCACTGACGAAAATTACTATGGCAATCAAAAACCACGCCGTAAAGATACATTCCAGAAAAACCAAGGCGCATTTATTAATGGTCGCAAGTTAAAATACTAAAGGAGTGCACTATGCGTAAGTCAACGTTTCGAAAAAACTATAGCGTCGGCAACTCAATCAACATGGGCGGTGGTATGAATGATTTTGCGCCAACAAATACTGGGATTCCACGCAAGCCCATAATGCAAATGCGACCACCAAGCGTAAAAACACCGTCACCTATGGGAGCTCCCATGAATCGCCCTATTACGCCAAAGCCAATGGGTGGTAGTTTAAATCGTTTTAATCCGTATGCTCGCTCTGGTAGCATGGCAACAGGAATGGGCAACGCTACAATGCGTGGTGGGTTTATGAAAAATCGTAGAGGTAGATAGTTCATTTCAAGTTATTGCAAAGGCAAATAAGTTCATGAGTAAACAATCAAACGCATTACAAAAAGCACGTATTCCTAAAAAAATTCGCACACTTGGCAGAAGAATTGGCGAAAGCGCAAGCGAATTAGGTCGTGATGTGCAAAACATACAAGAATTGATGCGAAACAAACGCAGAAGATTTGAAATGGGAGGATTGCCCAAAAATGCGTTTGATTACGAAAATGAATTACTTCAAACAGTTGACGATTCAATCAAAAGACGATTGAAGTTTCGATATGGTAATGCAATTAAACCATGGATTGGATTAGGTGGAGTTGCATATATGCAAAGCCAATCAAATCCAACCACAAAAAAACGATTAAAAAAAGGGTTGGTCAATCCTGTACTTCACGAAATTCGTCAAGCAAATCCTGCGCCAACAAGAAAATCAGTAAAATATTCAACATCAACATATCCAGACAGCGTACAAGGTATGGCTGGACAGGGATACAATCGCAACAGCAATAAACTTCGGCAACTGATGGAAGATGCGTCAACACTAGCAACGGGCGGAAGACCAAATCCTGAACATAATGCTAAACGATTTTATGGTCTTTACGGTCAGTCAGCAGTAAATGAACCACAAAAATCAATGACGCAAGCACGAACAATGCAAAGAGAAATAAATCAATCATTGCGCTCAGGTCATTCAAATCGACGTGTTGCTAAATCGTCACTAAAAAAAGCGTCTTACAACAATGTTTTTGTTAGCGGCTCTGCTGTAGACCCAAATGTAATTGTGCAACCTAAAAAAGGTCGTCGATTTAAAGGGCAAACCACAGGCATGATGTTGGTAAGCAAACGTGCAAAATTGTTAAACAAAAATACTTCTAATAAAAATCCTAACCCTCAAGATGGAGACGAATTTTTAAGTAGTTTATTGTTTCCAACAAATACTACGTCACGTACAAAAAATACATCTACAACAAAAAATCCTACGTCTACATCTAGCACAGCAACAAGCACTTTGAATTCTGGTACACCTGCGTACACAGCATATACCGCATCATCTCGACCGTCAACATCAGTTAAACCTAAAAAAACCACTTTATGGGGTACGATAAGCAACAAATTAGCAGACGCTGAAGACGTTATTACTGGAACTGCTAAAAATTCATGGCAATCACTAAATAGAAATTTGGCAAATCTAGAACGAAATGTTGTCAATACCGTAAGTCGCAATAAACGAACATACGTTCCTCCTAAAAACACAGCAACAACAAGAGCACCTATTCCATCAACACCTACACGTGGCGCAACAACACCAGATAGAATTAAAACGCCAGATAAAATTGAAACACCAGACAATAAGTTGCTAGGCACACTTCTAAATAACACACCAGCAAGCGTTAATGGTGCTCGTAAACCTTTCAGTGGTGCTCGTAAAGCTTTCAAAGGATTTGGGGCTGTCAATATTCTTTCTGATGCACTAAGTTCATTGGGGACATTATATGGATTGGCATCTGCTTTAAAATATACAAATGTCCAGAATAAAACCAATCCTTACTCAACGTATAGTAACGCATCAGAAAAACCAATTTTGGTTAACAATGAAAGATATGATTTTCGTGATGAATCAAAAATAAATCCTGTTCCACGTTCAAGCAGTGATGAAGATTTGCAATATGCAAATGCTTATCTAGATTATATTATGCCCGAATCAGTATCAAATGTTGAAACAATAGGCGATTCGGATGCATATCAATCTATGTCACTTGAGCAGTTACCTCGTCGAGAACGAGAAGAACAAGGAAGATTCTCTACACCTATAGAGTCTCGAATTCATGGTAATAGTAATTTTGTTAGAAATTCTGTTATTCAAGAAGGGGTAAATCTTTTAGACCCAACAGGATTAACTGGAATGGTCATGGGACAAAATGTTTATAATGATTATGGCGAACCAATTTTAGGTGGAAACACACTGGTGCGCACCACTTTAGGAAATGCGCTTGGTAAAAAACCGCAAAGTGTTTTAACGGGGTGGGCTGCTAGCAATAGTAGAGACGGTCAAAAATCGTTATCAGCACAAGGTGCTATTAATTTGCATAAAAACAAATATGCACAAGAATTAAACAGTATTAACGATGAATATGAAAAAAAACAACGAGAATCTTTATCAATGGACCCTGATGAAGCAAAAGCGGAACTTGATAAATTAAATAGAAGATGGGAAGATGCGCTTGCATCATACAAAGCATTACAGCAAATTGGTTCACGGGTCAATTCGGTAAAAGGATTGCAAAGAGAAATTGACGTAGCAAAAGCAACAAACAACAAAGCAGTTTTGAGTTTACTAACAAATTCACGTACATTTAGTGGAGATAAAATTGACACTCCTTCCGTGTATGACATGTCTGGTTATCAAAATTCATTGCGTCGAGCGCACTTATCTCGAGTAGGAGACGAATATGGTCCAAATCTTGTACCGTTTTCAGTACGAAGTGACCAGCCACAAACAACGCATTATGGGAGCAATATAGCAGATAAGAATCAATTAGCGTTAAATATTCTTGGAAGTTTTGTTGGTCTTAATCCATACGGCACTTCTCCTGTAAGCGAAGTTGATAACGACTGGTACATTGGGGCAGGATTAAGCAACTATCAAGGAAACGACCCAAAATACAAAAATATAAATACGCAAGCAGTATACGTTGACAATGATAATGCGGTACAATCTACTGATAAGCCGATTAATCCAGCGACAGGACAGCCCGTTGATTATCGCAATTTATTCCTAACAGGCAAAAAAAGAGTAGGAGATTCATTGCAAGGTCTTGCTTCAATACCCATAGCACTTGGCGATATGGCTACAGGGGGCGCAATTACTAATCTAACAAATCCTAACACTGAAAAACGTTTAACCAAAAAAACGTCATTGTCATCTAAAACTAATAAAGTTTCAAAAAAACAAACAGTCAAAAAATCATCACTTACTAACGCATCGCCAATGCAACCAATGAGTAACACTAGCCCAATAAAAATAAATAACACTTCGTCTACTACACAAAGTAATGAAATGTTTGCAAAGTCACTAAGTGTTAACCCAAAACCAATTGAGCAACACTCAAAACACAAAAACAAGTATTTTAAGTAAGGAGAACAAACATGAGTCGCATTCGAAAATTTCGCATGTTTAATGCTGGAACAAACACGTATACACCTAACAGCAATCAATACGCATATTCGCCTCGTTCAACAAATATGAATTCTTTTTCATCTCCGTCATTTATGTCACGAATGGGGACTGGATACAATCAATTATCTGGCATTCAATCAACTCCAGATTTTCAACGCATGGTTACTAGAGCAACCCCAGTATCAGCACCAACGAAAAGCGTCATGTTAGGTAGTGGAAAGTCTGGGATGTCTATTTCAGGTGCGTCTTTTAAAGTACCAATTAAAAAACGTGCAAAAACAAAAAAAGAACCATTGTGTGATTGTGGTATGCCAATTTCTCAATGCAAATGCGATGGTCATAATCATGCGCAAACATCTACAAAGTCAAAAAAGAAATCAACAGTGAAGAAATCTGCACCACCCGATTACACTGCAATTTTTAGTGGTGCAGTGCAAGATTTTGCAAATCGCTTAAAGGCAAAACAAAAAACGTATACTCCGCCACCTCTATATCCTCAAACATATGGCGCAACGGTAAATATTGGAAATGATGGTGGTTTATCTGGATATACAAGTTTTTACAACCAAAAAGGAAGTAAAGGTTCATCCATGCAAAAATCAATGTGTAAATGCGGCAGTGGTATGACTAAATCAATGTGTAAATGCGGTAGTGGTGGTAAAAATATTAAAAAGGCTAGAATTCGCATACCCACTCCAGAATATTCAGCACGATACCGAACAGCAATGGAAAATTATAGTCGAAATAAACCGTTAAAAAATGAATTGGATAACTTGCCACCAACATGGGGATGGACAAATGATGTTGCACCAAGCTGGCGCAGTGTGGGTGTTCCTCAAACTCAAGCTCAGGATGCTTTGCTTACTACACTTTTAGATAGTGCACCTGCATCTGCAAAAACAAAACAAAAAGGTTCATCTGCATATGCACGAGCAAAACAAACAGGTTCAAATGCGTATACACGAGCAAAAAATACTGTAGGGGCGTCAGTGCAAAACGCAACAAACGCAGTTTTAGACGCAACGCTAAAAGATATTGCAATGCTTCCTGTAACCACTACTCGATATGTAGCAAGAGGTGTACGAGAAATTCCTCAAAATGCTAAAAACATTGCAAGAAAAACTCGCAATGCGATGATTGCAGGTAAAATCTATGGAAGACAATATTGGGATGAATTGACGGCTAGCAAAAAGCCAGACAAAGTTGCATTGGGAATTGTGGGAAGTCCAAAAATTAATAGTTTTGGTCGTAAAATGCAAAATATATCTATGGCAACAAAACTATATGGAAAAGATTACTTGTCTGATTTAGGAAAAACAACAGTGCGAGACGTATTAAATTCAGCAAGAAACTTAACTCCACGACAACGTAAAGCACTTTTGATTGGAGCTACTGCTGCTGGTGGCTTGTATGCTGCTAATGAAATGTTTAATAAACGAAACAGCATAAAAAAATCAGTTACACGCATGGGTAATCATGTTGTTGGTGGGTATCATGGAAAGTCTATCAACAAAGCCATGAAATCTTCTCAGTCAAACACAAGTAATAAATACATGTAACATGTAAATTCGCAATGTGTTTTTAACACATTGCGAATTGGAGGGTTTATGCCATATCGAAAATTGTACAAAAACTTTTTTAATGCTGTTAAGCCATTAACAAATACACCAAAGGCAAGTACGCCTAAGGTGAACACGCCAGTTGTAAACACGCCAGTTGTAAACACGCCAGTTGTAAATACTCAAGCAAAACCACCTGCAAAATTGCAATTACCATCTCAAACACAATCGTCAGTATATAATTTTGTAAATGCACGTCCGCAAATCACACCGCAACCTCGAAATGTTGTAAATACATCACAAAACACTAATTATGGTACGCAAAGAAATATTTCTACTGCTATAAACAACGAATCAACTGCCTTGCCACAAAAAGCTAGTGAAAATTATCAGCAGTATGCTGTATTAGGTAGAACATCAAATACTCCAATTGTTGTTGACGGAAATCAACCACCAACACAACCACCACCAAAAACTAAGCCACCAAAACAACCACCACCAGTAGACCAAAGCAAGGTTAATTGGAAGAAATTACAACCAGGCACGCAAGCACATACCGACTATTGGAAATGGTATAACAGTTCAGTGTATGACGGTAAGCAAATGGACCCTGAAAAAATTCGTTCTCATACGGCTTGGAATAATACCGCTGCTGATTGGTGGACTCGTGCCAATAATCGAAAATATGCGCAACGAGATTATGAACAAAAAGTGCAACAATATCAACAAAAAAAACAAGAATATGATAATTGGCAAGCATCAATGCTAGAAGACGCCCGTAAAAATGCATGGTGGGCTAAAGGAATTAATCCCAATGATGCGGATAAAATGATAGGCACAGGTCCAAATGGCGAAAAATTGTGGCCAAGTCAAAATCAGGCAAGTTTAAATCCAGATGGCTCAATAAACACTACTGGCACTGTGTATAACCCAGATGGTACACCAGTAACCAAAAAAGCAAGTCGTTCAAAACGTAATACAAAAAACATGAAAAAACGAAGTATTCGTAAACAACAAACACCTGAAGAGGCTCATCAAGCGTGGCTTGCATCGGTTGCCGAGGATGAACGCAAAAACAAGTGGTGGGCGTTAGGTATTGACCCTGCAACTCGTCCTGCTGGTTCACTTCCAACAGAATCTGATTGGCAAGCGTCTAAAGATGAAGATAATCGTAAAAACGAATGGTGGGCGTTAGGTATTGACCCTGCAACTCGTCCTGCTGGTGCTCGTGTGTCAGACCCTGGCATGAAAGATGGTATTGAACGTGACTTGCGTGGCATGGAATGGTGGAAGATTGGCATCGACCCAATGACACGTCCGCCAATGTCACGACCAAGCGATTTTGCAGACCCAATTAATTGGCAACCAGAAAAACCGAAAAAAATAAATACTGGTGGTAAAGGTAATACTGGCAATACAGGCGGTAAAGGTAACGCTGGTGGTACTGGTGGTACTGGTGGTACTGGTGGTACTGGTGGTACTGGTGGAGTTAATAATAAAAGCAATTCTGCATATGAAGACTCATGGACAGACCCAAACACAGGAAAAAAATACACCATACTGCGTGACTCATCTAATAATAAAGTGCTTGACGCCCCGTTTACATCTTCTAACGCTTTAAAAGATGGATGGGCTGGAAGCGGTGGCAAATTTTCTATTGCTCGTTATTCACCAAATGCGCCAACAAAATTATTAAAAGACCCAGTAACAGGAAAAAATGTACGTTTTGTTTTTGAAAGTCCATTGCAAACACAACGTCGTAGATTTTTAGAGCAAGGAAAGTTATCTGGTGAAGTTATTCGTCCTCCTACAAAAGAAGAAAAAGAAAAAGCAGGTGGTGAAATTGGCACTGCTAGTGGCGGTATTTCTTACATGTCTCCATTTAATATTAACGCTGGAAAAACACGAAATAGTTCAACAATGAAACGTGATAAAAAAAAGTCTGCATCAGTAAAAAAATCAATTACGCCAACACTTGAAAACAAAAATCGCATTCGTCACGTTATTGGCGGTTTTGCTAAACGTGCGTTAAAAGATTTGCCAAATCGAGCTGGTCCAAACATGAATAAGTATTTTTAATTAAAACGTAATTGTGTATAATAAAATAAAATGTTTTTTTGAGCACACATTTCATGCAAATCAAAAAAGTGTTTGACAATTTAAGTAAATAACAAACAACAACAAGCAAATTAAAAATTTCTTGTAAGGAGAAAAAACATGACTCGTAGAATCAGTAAAAATCAGTATGGGTATCGCAATCCTCAAGAGGAAATTGAGCGAGCAAGAGCAACCGCATATCGTGCACCAAGACGCATTTCACCTGCACAAATGGCTGCTCAGTCGTATGTAAAGAATCCACTGCAATTAGGACTTACAACGATTGGTCGTCGTGCTGAGCGTGCATACCCTTCAGTTGACGAGTGGGGTAATGCAGCAGGAAATCTAGGCACAAACATTGTAGGCGTAATTGGTGCTCCTGTTAAAAGCGGTCTTAAAACGTATTTTCAAAACGCCAATGACAAAGGTGAATTGAAAAACTGGAGTCCAGTATTAGGCTCAATGGCAAACTCTTCATGGCAACAATTATCACAACTTCCTGCAAGTACAATGAGACTTGCTCGTGCCACTATGAACGCCCGTGAGCCAGTGCAAGATTTTTTGGGCGGATTAGGCGAACTTGGATATAGCGGTTTATACCGAGCTGGAAAAGCAATTCAACGACAGGCTGATAAGTCAATTCCTGCAATGTATCAAAATACACGTGATATGTTGATGCCGTTTTTGCAGGACGAAACTAGCACACGAGGAAATACAGGTACATACAAACGTGCCACCATGTGTAAGTGTGGTAGTGGCATGTCAAAATCTGCGTGTAAGTGTGGTGCAAACGGTAAATCAGCGAAACGTTCAGTAAAAAAACGTTCTATGAAAAAAGCAGATTACTGGTATAACAATGCTCCATCACGCAATCCTGCTTCTCCAACGCAACGACCACTGACTGATGATGAGATGGCGATAATTTGGGATGGAATGCCCAGTCCATATGACCCAAATAATACTTCATACAAAAAAGTACCTCGTTCAAAACCAAACAATCCTTCAATAAATCTTCCGACTGGCGGTGTTAAACCTGATAGACCACGATGGATTCCTCCAATGAGGCAAATGCCTGGTGGAAGAGGACGACCACGAAGACACGATTTGCTAGCTCGACCAACTGACGAGATTTATCAGGATACAATGGAAATGACATATGACGGCTCACGACCAAATCGTCGTAGAATATTTCCTTTTAAAAGTCAACAAGTTAGTCAATCATCACAGTCAAGTTGGAAACCAAATGGTGCAATGATAGGCGCAATGATGGGTGCAACAAGACAACCAAATACAACTGGAATTATGGGTTCCGCTGCGATGAAACGCATGACAAAATCATCTAAATCGTCATCATCATCTCGCATTCATCCAGCACAACTAGCTGCGATGTACGACGCAAATAAGACATGGGAGCGAAAACAAAAATTAGACGCTGCTCGATGGGAAAAGTTGGGCAATAGTCCAATAATGGCAATTGCTGAAATGATAGCTGAAACAATTCCTGGTTCAACAAAAGGAGGTGGTCCTTTTGGTTACATAAAAGGCGCAAATTTAGCGTGGTCTAAAACCCCAGGTTCAATTTCAGGTAAGCAAAGTGCAACTACAAAACGATTGTCAAAGCGTCAAGCAGGTCCAAAGCCAAATAAGTACATGTAAGTTGTAATAATAAATGTAATCGTGCAGGATTGATTACCTGCACGAGTAACAATAAAAAGGATAAAAATAATGGCAAGAGTAAAACGTGTTCCTCGTAACCGATTTAGTGGCATCTTTCGTACAACAAGTCCTGGAGAAATTAGTTTTTTTGGAGAAAATCCCGCTTTAACACAATTGAGACGTGCTAGAAATAAGAGGTCTCCCAATCCTAGAATGGATGCAGCTCTGGAATCAGTGCTAGCACGCACAGGTAAACCAGAAGTCATCACATCTCCTGAGCAACAACCAGGATTTGCAAATTTTAAAAAGCCTCAACAATCTAAAAGAACTATATCTACAAAAACTAGAGTTAATATTGGAAATCCTTATAATAAATATCCACTTGACAGTTACGAGCCAAGAATTGCAACTCCAAAAATGCTTGCAGATACTAAACCCCGTGCAAGTGCAAAAGTTTCAGATGATAAAGAAATGCTAATGGAAAGATATGGAACTACAGAACCATATAAAATTGCATTGCAAGAATACAAATGGGACAAAGATGCGCAATCAAAAGGCAAACTACCTCCAACATGGGGTTGGGCTGAACCTAGTTCAAGAACAAGAGCAAAAGCAGTAGACACTGGTATGTCATATGATGTGCCAACTGCTTCTAGTGCAGGTTCTGTGCAAAGAACTCGCCCCCCACGTAAAGCTCACGAATACAGAGAAGCGATGGTAGGTGCACTAAATAGTGGCAATAAATCTGAAGCCAACCGATTGTACGGTGAAGCAGTAGAACGTGCACTGAAGCGTGGTGATAAAGACGAAGCGGAATTAATAAAAAACACTTACTGGGGTACTGTAAGAGGCGAACCTATTGCACCTCGTCAAGACGTTAAAAACTTACGAGAAACATTTGATGATGCGTATAATTTTGCTCAGCGAAATCGTGGCGATGCAAGTGCACAAGCAGAAGTAAATAGACTTCGTGGGCTTTTAGCTGAAGAAAAACTTCGTCAATGGAAAAGAAATAACAGAGCAATTGACACTGGCATGTCATACAATGTTAAAAACTTGGATGAATCAGTTGCCGATGCTGTTGCTCAACGAAATCGTGGTGTTGCAGGTGCTCAAGATGAAGTAAATAGACTTCGTCCGTATTTGTTTCAAGAATATATTGACAGAGCAACTCGACGAGCGGATGTTGAAAATGAACCAGGTATGTCAATTAGTGCATTAAGTCCTCAAGAACAACGTGCTGTTCGTAGAAAAATGGTAAATGCACTTGGCAGTAATGAATATTCTAGTATTCCTGAATATACTCGTGTTTCAAATGCAAAAAAACGCATGACAAAACGTTCTATTAAAAAAGCAGATTATTTTGTCAATAATGCACCTTCTCGATTGTCTCCAGGTGAACTTGGAGATATGAGAAGAAAAAACTTTTTGGCAGGTAAATCTCCAATTAACGATGTTAATATATTTGGATGGGAAAATTCACAAAAAAAAGATGCTGATAAATGGGCTCAATATATTGACAGACTAAGTTTAATAGATTTCAAACCATTTTATTTTGCTCAAAACACATCGCCGTTCGATAGTGTATATGGCAACAGTATGCGTCAAGAACCAGCATCTATGCTAACGTCTAATAAAAAAATGTATCAATCAGCTTATGGTCCATTAAAGCCAGGTTCAACTAGAGGTTCAACTGCGATGAAACGATTGTCAAAGCGTCAAGCAGGACCAAAACCAGATAAGTATTTTTAATTTTAGGAAAAAATATGGCTAAAATTAAATTAATAAACATCTATGGGGGGTTTGGAAACATGTCATATGTTTCCAAACCCAAACGTCAATTTCCTTTTCAAACTAAATTTAAGGTACCTAATAGTTCTTTACCTCCAGAGCTTCAAGTCCCAGAAAAAACATCCGATAGCAGATTAACTGTTTTATCAAAACCTCCTAAAGGATATTTACATAGGCGTACACAAAATTTGCTTAGATTATCAAACAAAAGAGCTTTAAAAAATTCAAATAATAAAACAATTGCCAATTTGGAATTTTTATATAAAAAAGTGTTTCCCTATGCAAAAAAAGCATTAATTGTCGGAGCGGCAACTTCGAATCTTAATGAAAAACTACAAGAAAGTGAACGCAAAGCACAAAACTATGCACTTCAAGTATCTCAACTTCAAGAAATGTTGCGTAGAGCCAAACCACAAAACCCTCGAAATATAAATGCAATGTACGGTGCTTCAAAAAAATTTACGCCTGTTTTTCGACCGCCCGAAAACATTATGTATAATGCTTCAAAAAAATTTACGTCTTTGCCACAATCGTCGTTTTATGAAGATTTTACAAATCGCAAAAATGCAAAAAAACTTAATCCTGTAACACAACCATCGTTTTATGAAGATTTTACAAATCGCAAAACAACGGGTATACGTCGAATTCAAAACAACACAATCAACATGCCTCAAATTACAGCAAACAACATGCCTCAAATTACAGCAAACAACATGCCTCGCATGATTACAAAGCGAGCCAGTCGTTACAAGTAATTGTGTGCACCGCATGCATCAACACAAAAGCCCGCATCGTTATGATGCGGGCTTTTTCCATTGAAGATAACAAATATTATATAAATCGTTTTTGTGTATGTACGACACCAAATCTCCACGGTCTTTGCGTGAATACACGCAGTATTTAGCATATTGCGATACAAGCACTCTACAATTGAAGTTAATCAGGTCTGCACAGTGCCTCAATAGTCGTTTACGATTCACAATGACAAACTCATCTGACATTTCAAACGCAATCATTGTTGCATCACCATAAATCCACCCATGACGACCAGAACCTAGTGAAAAGTTGGGATTAAGTGGGTCAAATGTGTTTTCAGAGAAGTTT
>Ga0315904_10008055_pt1 | contig 14003 bp, 12 predicted proteins | sample LakEriMetagenome_6_FD_203529 | JGI IMG/M metagenome (GOLD analysis project Ga0315904, IMG submission 203529) | Freshwater fungal communities from buoy surface, Lake Erie, Ohio, United States - Buoy 12 MA120 | ecosystem: Environmental > Aquatic > Freshwater > Lake | place: USA: Lake Erie, Ohio... | reverse complement strand
GGTTTGATACCTTAGAACGAGAAAAACTAACACTGTCTGCACATCGTTAGATATGCAAGAAGGTTTTTAGAACACCTAAGTGGAAGATAAAAAACCAACAAAACTATCTTAACAGAGTATGATTACACTGTCTTTAAGTTATTTTAATAATGTTTATTAAATTATAAATATAAAGTCTCATTTTTCTTTTCGGTCGGTGTAATAATATTTTTAAAATAAAAAATAAAATAAAAAATAAAATAAAAAATAAAATAAAAAATAAAATAAAAATTTAATATGCAAAATAATTATTTTCTAACCGGAAATAAAATAATTGAATTGACTGTAAACAATACACTACAAATAACTGCTAGAATTATTTTTACTATTTTTGAGTTATAAATTATATATTTTATCCATTAAAAAAATATTTTACAATATACTTTATAAAAAGTAGTTTTTCATAGTGTCTAGTGTAAATGACGTTTCCTATTGGCACTTGACATTATAGAATTTTCTAATACCATTTGATTTGTCTTTTTTACACTGTATTCTTCCACCATCCAAGGTGAAAGCAATCTTCTTTATTCCACTATTCTTAATATAATTCAGGCAATGATAACAAGGTTCAGAATGCCTAAAAATTTCATCTGATTGCTGATTATTATTTAACCGTGCAATTATAAGTATTAACTTCTTCTTCTTACGTCTTATCTTATCGGAATTGCAACCCTTCATTTGCTTTTGCTTTTCCCACTTTTGTAAAGTGCTAATTTCTGCGTGAATTGATTCTTCAATATAAATTCCAGCAATTCGTGAAATTTCATAATGATTATAACTTAAAGCTAAAGGATTACAATGATACCCACTTATTAAGCATGCACCATGCTTATGTAATAATTCACTATTCCTAGCAGTCATAGATAACATATGTAAAATATTTTCCATCTTCTTATCCATTCTATCTATTCTATCCATATATCTAGTATTTGGTTTACAACACTTGGATATTAAGTAAATCAAAAGAAAAAACTACAAATAACTAAAATAATTAACTATTTCATTTTTATTTTATTTTTGGTTATATTTCTTATTTTAATTTTCTCTTAGCAAACACATACATTTATTATGGGATATTACATGTATGTCTTGTTATAAACTATCTAGTGAGATGTAGAATCTAGAATAAAATTGATTAAAAATATTATAAATAATGATTAATATATTTATGAATGTCTGGCAATTACATTTATACACGATATCATAATTCTTATAAACTTTATAATGCAGTAAAACTAGGTATTACAACTTGTATTGGCTCTAGAGATTTACAATATGCAACTAGCGAAATAAAAAGGGGGTTATTTACAAATGTTTATAAAATAATTAATTTATCTAGAATATTCCCATTTCATAAAAATCCGTTACAGCAATTAGAAAAACTTTTACAAATACATTTTACTAGATTGAAAAAACATATTTATATTGATGGTGGAACGGAGTTTTTCAATAATGATATTATATCATTAATACCGGAATACTTAAAATCCCTTGGTATAGAATATGTTGAACTTACTAGTGAAGAAATTGCTAGATTGATTGTCGAATATCGTCTTAATGATTTTTATAAAAAGTTATCTAGCAGTGCTAGAGAAATGATACAATTAAAACTGTTAGAATGGCTTTCTAGAATCCGGCAAAATAAAATGAAACCATTACTACATCAACAAGTTATTCTAGATATAATATCCGATTTTTACCGTGATAATACGATTGGAAAATTATATTGGGCATGTGGTCTAGGTAAAGCACTACTATCATTATTTATTGCCAAGTTGCTAAATGCTAAGAATATATTGTTTGGGGTTCCTAGTGTATATTTACAAGGTCAGATGAAAAAAGAAATACAAAGGCTTTTTACATATATTACAAAAACTAATCAAAAACATTATATACTTTGTATTGGTGGAGAAGATGAAACTAGCACAACTAATATAGAAATAATTAAAAAATTTCTAGCTAATCCAAATACCCTAGATATACCACAATTTGTAATCACTACATTTGATTCTTGCCATATTCTAGCATCTCTATATTCACAACTAGATTCACAAAATAGATGCGATTTTAGATTTGATTTTAAAATCGGCGATGAAGCACATCATCTAGTTATTCATTCCAATTCTGATGATTTATCAAACCAGTCATATGTCAAATTCCACGACATCCCAGCACATAAAACCTTATTTATGACCGCAACCCCTAAAATAATCAATTATAAGAAACCGGTTCTAGAAGCTAGTATTGTAGATAAAATAATTTATAGTATGGATGATGAAAGCCAATTTGGCAAACTTATAGATTCAAAATCTATTAAATGGGCTATTGAAAACAAGAAGATAACAGATTTCAAAGTTTATGTGTTATATAATACTATACATGAAATGCGGGCTATTGCTAGACATTCTATATCACAAGATAAGATGAATAAAATGATAGATGATAAAAATATGGAATTATTCACGGCAGCATTTATGACTTTGAAATCATTAGAACGGCATCAGGATCTAACTCATATTCTTATTTATACTAATACTACTGAAAATAGTGATTTAGTTGCTAAATATTTGCTAGAGATTCTAGAAAATCAACAATTAAACATACCTAAAGTATCACGTGCGGATATATATATAAAATCATTACATAGTAATTCTGCAGGATGTAAATTTGAAAAGGAAGTTGAAAATTTCACAAAAGCTAAAATAGGTATCATCACGTGTGTATATATATTCGGCGAAGGGTTTGATTTACCACGTTTAAATGGTGTAGCAATGGCTGAAAATATGATATCACCTATTAGAACTACACAATGTGCATTAAGACCTAACCGGCTAGACAAGAACAATCCAGATAAACTAGCATATATCATTATTCCTTATCTAGATAGAGAAGAATGCGGAATATGTAATCAATCATTCAAGAAATGTTTTAATGTGATTAATTCATTGCGTAATGATGATAATATTCTAGAATGCAAAATACAAGTTTCTAGTTTGATTATAGATAGTGATAATGAGTTTTTAGAACAACAAGATAAAATAGAAGAATCAGAAAAAAGCAATCTAGAAGAACCTATTCGTGGTCTAGATGAAAAAGAAAATAAAACTAGAAATAATTCTAGAATAACATTAAAAGATAATCCGCTAGAATTAGAAAAATTAAAATTACGTTTGAAACATTCAACACATTTGAAACGAAATGAAAGTATTGAAAAAGATGAGCTAGAATATATGCGTTTGATAAATCGACAATTAGGCATAACATCTCGTGAAATGTATTTTGATTCTAGCATCCGTGCTAGATTTGCATATTATAATTGGATTGATAAACCGGCAGACTATTTTATAAAACATAGGATATGGCGGGGTTGGTATTACTATTTAGGCGTGGATACTTCTAGTTATCCGGCTACAAAAGAAGAATGGCTAGAATATTGTGTCTGCAATGGAATAACTAATTATGAAGAATATTTTGAAAAACAAAAAAAAGATTCTAGATTACCAGAACATCCAGAAGAACTATATAGAGATTTTAGCAATATAACAGTTGAACTAGAAAATGCTAAATCATCACAATCAAGAAGACGTCGCGCCTAGAATACCATCTAGTGATGTATCTATTATTTGTTGTGCCTTGGGTGTTTTCTTTTTAGTTATTGAAACTTTAGATTTCTTTAGTTTTGTATCTGGTGTTGTTGGTTCTGTAGATGTTGTATCTGGTGTAGATGTTGTAATTGGTGTAATTGGTATAGATGTTGTAACTGGTGTAGATGTTATATCTGGCGTGGATGATTTTTTAATGGCAGCAGTTGCTAGTTCATCTAGATATTGTTTATAAAGTGCTTCTGCTTGTTTCACTTCATCCTGTAATTTTTCTATTTCTTCAAATTTGGGTTCTAGAGCAGTAATTAGGGATTTGTCTTTAGGGATTGAGATTTTAAGTTTTTCTAAATTTGTTTTTTTCATATTGGCTAAAACACTTTTATTTGACATTTTATCAATCATATCACTATCTAATAAATTAAGTAAAATATAATATAAATAATTTTTATTAATTTTATAATTACATAGTTTTAATAATCCATGTTTATGATATCCTTTATTTACTATAACTTTTCTTATTTTACCACAAGTACCTTTAGTACCTATTACTAAATCATTTTTATTTACTATAAAATTTTCATATTTTTTATTAATTTTAACATAATCACTTATATCATCACATCCTATTTTTAGTAATGGTAAATTATTACCTTCCAAAAATTGTTGTTTATCATCCATTTCATTTCTATAGAAATCATAACCATCTTTTAACTTACAAATACCCCCTAATTCAACTTCATCACAATCTTCATTTTCAGTAATTTCTTTAATCCGTGTTTGAACTTCTTCTTCTAGAACACTAATCCGGGATTTCTTACTATTCATATCATCAAAAGGTTTAGAAATCTTATCTACCCATTGTTTGATAGATTGGTCGGTGGTTGGAATGGGTATATTAAATTTAATCATTATATCTTTTGTAAGATGTTTTATTGTAGAACCTCTCATACTACTTGTAAATTCATTCCAAATAGATTTAATCATATAATATATATACTTATTATATTTACTATTAATTATAAAATTATCAGCAGAACAACTAAAATTATTAGCTAAATGAATACTGCTATTTCCACCAGTACCAATAATTAATGCTTCTTGTTTATAATCTGCAATATCACATTTCATAACTTTATAACTAGATGTATAGAAATTATATTTTCCTGTTTCTTTAGCTTCTCCTGCTTTACGTTTACTTTTTGCTAGAAACTCTACTATATCCCCTAGTTTAACCAACTTAAAACCTTCACCAGCCTCCATAGTATTTTTACTATAATCTTTGCCATTAAGGGAACAAATGGGATTAGCTAGAATTTCTTCTCTAGTAGCATTAGATATTTCATTTTCGACAATACCGGAAATATCACCTTTATTTTCAACTAAATAAACATAGCCATTCTTAATAATGAATTTATCTTCTTCGTATCGTTGAATAACCATTTCACTGAATTTAACAGTGCCAGTTTTCTTATCTGCTAGATTATCAAATATAAGAATTGATGTTTTAGTAGTAGTATTTTCAAATTGGTCGCTAGGAACACTAATAACTTCCCGCACATTATAATTTTCAACTAGACATTTTCTAATATCCTTATAAGTCTTGTTGAAAAATACACCTTCTTTTAATACACCGCAAGCAGTACCTCCAATATCTAGCATATCCATCAACATAATTAATGAAACGCTTTCTTTATCATTTGCAGTTGATATATTATGTTCTTCTGCATATGTATTAATACGTCTGCTAGTGCGTTCTTGCATGTGACCTTTAATATGTAATCCAACTTTAGTAAATTCTAGTTTTAGTTTGTATGTTTTTTCTTCTTTTTCAATTTCTTTTAATTGAATACTGAGCTTAAGCTTTTCATTTTCATCTTCAATAGTGGGTAATATCTTTTTGATATGTTCTTTAATCTTTGTATGTTTAATTTGTGTATTGGTTTCTGATACTTTATCGCCACCATAAGGCGGATTCGTGACGATAAGTTTAAATTTCTTATCGTTAAATTCACTCATAAATGAATTTGTAGATTTAACGTTTTCGTGATATGGTAATTCGCCGGTAAGACAAAACATTTCTAGCCAAGCAGATTTTACAACGTCCTTATTCATATCATAATGATGAATCTTTTTCAATTCTTTAGCCCAGTTAATCTTGCAAGAATAGTGTTTATTAAGATAATCAATATAACCAGTAGTAAATCCGCCAGAACCACCGAACATATCAATCATATTAGTAATATTACCGTTTTCATCTGGTTTTGGTTTTAATTTATTATAGATATAATCAACAATATGACGGTCTGTAAAATAGGCACCTAATTCACTAATAGCGGTTTCATCACGGCCTATGAAATATTCATATATCTTGCCAGATAAAAGCACATTGCATTGTTTTTCAATATCGAAAATACTATCGATTTCAGTTATAATATGTTTATAAATTTTAGGTTGTAGGTCATCAGGTATTTCATACATTAGATATTGATTTAACATACTAGCATTAATACCATCTAGAACATCCTTCAGAATATATTTAATAAATGTCTCATCATAATATTCGGGCTTTTCTGGATAGCGTGGATCATTAAATTTATAATCATTCATATATTTTATTTTTTCCATCAATCTAGAGAATCTACATTTATCATCAAGTTTATATTTAGCATATAAATCAGGGTCTCCAGGTTGTAATTTTTTAGTGTATTCTTCATTACACATTTCGAACTTTTTTAATCCGTAGAAAATATTAAATACCTTTAATGCAGCCATACCGTATCCAACACCATTATTTCGTAGATAATTATGAATTTCGTGTATCTTATCACGTAGGGCATCACGATTGGAAATCTCCATTAAATGTTCGTTAGCTTGTTGTGCTTCAGATTCCATTCTAGCTATGTCTTCTAGATTGTTTTGATAATCTTGATTATTTTGTTGTGTATGTTCTAATTTTGTTTTGGTTGTCTTAGATTTAGATTTCAATTTTTTATTATCTTTTTGTCTGGTGGTATCTAGAGTATCTTCTAGAATAAAATCAGTTGTAATAGTTTCTACACCTTCTAGAATAACTAGCAGATTACAAGTATTATATTTAGTTTGCAATTCTTCATTTGATAGCTTTTCTAATTGTAATTTAAATAATTCTTTCTTTGTCTTGTGTTTATCAGTCTCTAGATGTGATTTATGATGTGATATCTGGTCGGGTAGGGTTCCACATATACCACATGTATACTGTTTTAATCGTTGTAGCATTGCTTCAGATTCTTGCATATATTGAATAATGCTTCTAGAATAACTTTTTATATGTTATATTTATAATATATTTTTATTTCAAACGTGATATACGCGGTGTAAGTATTCTATATAGTATATCTACGCGACAGGGTGCCGCAATTCGATAACTTTCTGCCGTTGGCGAATGTTTATCCAATTCCGGCTAACTGAAAAATTACTTTTATATAGATACATACTAGATTATTAATAGCATATACATATATATTACATTTTGAAAACATCATATCCAACATATATTTTAAACAAAAAGACACGCAAAATGAAAATTTAAAGTGTTTGTTGTTAATAACTGTGTGGTGTGTTGACTGTAAATAATCTGAAATTTATAATGGGGTGGGTATTACCCCCCTCTTATAATTCAAAATGTATTGCAATTAAAATATTATTAATATTATATAGTATAACTACGCGATGGATTGCCAAAATTCGATAACTTTCTGCCATTGGCAAATAGTTTATCCAATCCCAGCACGTCTTACAACATCTATAAAATATACATTTAAATTCTTCCTTACCAAATAATTCTTTCCTAGCTAGATTAACAAATTTATATCCATTACAAATATATAAAAGTATAAAAATTAAGGTATGGAACATATATGTACCATACCTTTAAAATATCTTATTTTTAGTAGCTAAAATGTTGATGACATATTAGTCATCCACCTTTAACATATATTTTTTTCTTGATAAAATATAGTTAAAATGTCAATATCAGAATTATTAGATAAAGTTTATGATAATATTTATAAATTTAATGGTTCAGATATTCTATTACTATTTGATAAGAATAATACAATTTGGCTATCATATAATGATGTATTGAATTCAATTGGCTACAAATATAATATTATTCAAAAGAAACGATTAAATATGGATGAAAAATATTTTAATACTTATGAAAATTTATATCCACAATCAAAATTAAATAAAATTAATCTGAAAAATCAACAACCAATAGAAAAGATGATTAATGAAGCAGGAATATATGAATTACTTAGAAAATCTCAAAAACCACTAGCAGAGCAGCTTTCTAAAACATTATTTACAGAAGTTCTTCCAGAATTAAGAAAGAAAGGAAAATATGTATTAAATACTACTGAAAGGAAAAATATGAGTAAATTAACTAGAAAAATTAAACTGTATCAAAAAGAATTAAAGAGAACAACAAAACAATCTTATCTAGATAAAACCGGAAATGGATTTATATACATTCTCAAGGTTAAAACCATTCATAATGGAGTTGAAAAAAAATGTCATAAGATAGGTTATACAGCAAATCTAGAAAAACGTCTAGCAACTTATAAAACTGGCAATCCAGATGTAGAATTGGTTCATAGTGAAAATCTACATTGTAATAAAAAACAATTAGAAACATGTGTTATGAATTTAAATATATTGAAATTACTAAAAAATAAAAGTGAAGTAATATGTGATATACCATTGAAAAAGATTCTAGAGGAAATAGAAGATTGTAAAGCACTTCTAGATAAACATAAATCATCATAGCCTGCATTGCGTTAGTATAGTATATACTATACCTACGCCCCGCCACGATTCGATAACTTTTTGCCGTTGGCAAATGGTTTATCCAATCCCGGCAAACCGTATTATCTATCAATCGAATTTTCTATAATTCAACTTATAAAAAAAATAAAAAATACAAAATAGTAAATAGTAAATAGTAAATTATTAACTAGCGGGCACTTCATATAGGAATCCTTGATTTTTTAATAATTTTCGATTCACACTAGTGCTTTGTATAAAAATTCTATACTTTGGTAAATCTCCAGGTTTGATTTTTGCTTTTTCTTCATTTGCACCAATTCCTGCAATCCTTCTAGCAACATCACCCTCATATAAATCACCAGTTGCACGATTCATTAGAACAATTTCTTTTTGTGGTTGAATTATTTCAGGCTTAGTAAATTCATAAAAACCCCGGCCTTTTGCAAATCTAATACTCATTAAATCACAGAATTCTTTTATTCCAATATCATTTTCTACATTAAATACTTGGAATTTTGTAGGTGGACAAGGATTTAGGTCTGATTCTCCTTCTAGTGTTGGTGTTGCAGAACTCGTGCCGCCGGTAGAAGTATTGGCACTGGCAGAAGTAGTGGCACTAGTCGCAGTTGTACCGGTAGCTACACTTGTAGCTCTGCTAGTATGATGTATTGCCCGGCTAGTTCTATGATATCTTTCAGTAAATCTATCAGGATGCATTTCAGCTTCAACTTCATCCCGGGTTTTCTTACCTAGCATTGTATCAAACATCAATCGCATTGCAGAATTCATACCACCTTCCCGTGATTGAATTTCCCTCTCAAAATTTACTAATTGTTCGGTATCATATTGTCTAAAGCAGATAGCTTGAATCATATCCACTATATAGGAAAATTGGTCTAGAAATAAATGATAACCATTTGATACCCGTGCAATTGTAGAATAAAATGTAAATGCATCTCGTCTACCGCAATTTAAACATTGAACCGAAAACACTTGAATATTACGACTAGCTAATTTCTCTACTTCTTCTTTCCAATCTAATTTACACGCATTTTCATTTTTTTCGTGTGGTGGTGCATCCCCTATCATTACTAAACTTTTCATTGTTGCATCTGGTCTCCACGATAACTCCCGAGCCCGATGCAATACTAGTTCATAGCATTCCGGATAATCACCGCCATATGTATTTGGGGCATCTCTAATAAATTTTTTAATACTCTCTTTATCTGTTGTAAAATCTAACATATGAATTGTATTCTCACCATCACAATAATCCCCATGGGCTATAATAGGCATATCCTTAAATTAACGATTGTATATAGTTTTTTATCTATTATATTTTCCAAGTTTTTTAGTGTATTATTTTTAATAATTAAAAATTATAAAAAAAAATAATTTTGTTTGAAAGTATCATACTTAGATAATATTTTTATTTCATTTTTAATATTAAATTATGTATGATTAAGTAAATTATATTTTCTATCTAATCTTTAAAAAAATTAAAAATTAAATTTTGCAATCCTATCTTTAAACATGCTAGATATATAAATCCAATAAACATATTTGTATCTTTAATATATCTAGTATTTAGAGTTCTATTTTGTTTTAATGAATTATTGACGTGTTCTACTTTCATTCTATGTTTTAGTTCGTATTGCTCCTCCGGTGTATTTTTATTTTTTGAGTTTTTCTTATTAGGACATATAATATTTATACCTTTAGTTATAAGTCGTTTCTTTAGTTCTTTTGATATATAACTTTTATCAGCATATAACATATTAAAAAATTTATATTTTGGTAGTGTATCCATTAATAATTTTATATCGTGTATATTTCCAGTAGAAAGTTTAATACCTAAGGTATTCCATTTTCATTGACAATACATGATAATTTATTACTTTTATGTTTTCTACTCTCAAAAGTATTATATCCTACTGATTCAACATATCCATATTTATTAAAAATAGTGGTTGTATCTATATATGCACTTTGACCTTTTAAATATATTCTATACTTTTTTAAAAAAGCATCAAATGCATTTTTAAACACATTATTATACGTCCATTTTGTAAATGTAATATGTAATTGTGATTTAGAAATATGATATATGCGTTCTAGCATTTCCCATGTCAATCCTGATTCTAATTTTAATAAATATATATCTATCCCTTAAACGGTTATTGGCGTTTTAACGCCATAAAATTAGGGATGGAATAAAGGTGAAAAACTTTAGTTTTTCACCGCTATCCGTATAACCGTTTTGGATTTTTTTAAAAATTCAAAACCGGTTAAAGGATATAAGTTTTATAATTATAAGTCAGTTTAGCACCTCTAGAATCTAATCTTGATTTATATTTTAAAATAGCACTTAATATTAATTTTTTTAATTCAATTAAATATAATTTTTTATTCATATTAAAAAATTAAATTTAAAGACTTGAATATACTACTATGTTAGATAATTATCCTATATCATTAAAAATGGATAACAACAAGCTACCACCTGACAAAGATTGTTATAAATGTATAAAAATGTCTTTAGAAAAATTAATAAAAAATGAAACCTACAATAATAGAAATGTATTTAAAGTTATTAATGATGTTGTTAAAAGAACTAATAATATTGTATGTAAAACTTATATGTTATTAAGACTTATAATACTTGATAAGTATCGTAAAAACGAAGATTTACCTAATTTAGATATAGATTTTATAAATATTGCTTTTAAAGTATTTATTGATAGTAAAGGTAAGAAATCCCTTTGTAAGTCTAATAAGCTTATATTAGAAAATTTAAAATCTTATTATGATGCAAATATATTTGGTACTTTAGAAGATGGTACTAGTTTAAATCCTATTCTTATTTATAGTGCTAAAACAATGTATATATCTATTATAAATAATATTAAATTGAATTTTACAGCTTATTTAAATAGATATATTAATGGGCTTTTTTATAAGCTAAACGAAAATAAAATAAAAGATAAAGATTTTAAAAAACAACTTGGTAAGGAATTAAAAGCAGTTAAGGATGATATAATTAATAATACTTTAAAATCAGATTCTAAATATCATAAATGGATTACTATTAATAGAAAATATTTAGTTCCAATATTAAATACAGAAGAATCTATATATCCTGATTTACATACATATCCTTTAAAATACTTAAAATATATGATTTATCTTACAGGGAAATTGGAAGATATGGAACTAACACAATTTCAATTTTTTCCACTACAAACTAATGCAATACCAAAAAATATAAGAATAGATAATAGGGGTTTAATAACCTTATTTGAAGACAATATAAGTGAGAAATATAAAATTGCAAATCAAATTAAAAATAGACTTTGGAATAATATTTTTAATATTAAAAAAAGAATGAAAAAATATAATTTTGATTATACAATTATAACAGATGGATATTCAGTAGCATTACAATTTATAAATAATGAAGGAATACAAAAAAAAAATAAAATAATTGAAAAAATGCAAACCGGTAAAAATAAGAAAGAAGCTATTTTAAAAGGTAAGAATAATAATGAAAAAGAAATAATTAAACAACGTATGATAGCAGAAAAAATAAAAAAAGCAGAGCAGATGAATAATGATAAAAAAAATAATATTTCCAATAAAATTAAAGATAAGAAAAAAAATAAAGATTTTAAATCTAGTAATTCACAAATAGAATTTCCATATATTGAAGATATTTCTAAAGCAGAACTAGGAGATAAACACATATTTATAGATCCAGGTAAAAGAACACTTTTTACTATGTTAAATGATGAAGGTGTTTTTTATCAATATCATAATAAACAATATATAAGAGAAACAAAGCGACTAATCTATTATAAAAAAACAAATACTATTAAGAAAGAATTAAATATAATTGAAATAGAAACTACACTAAGCAATTATAATAGTAAAACAGTAAATTATAATTATTTTCAAATGTATATTAAGCATAAGATAGAAGCTAATAAGATACTAACCGAGAAATACTTTGATAAAAGATTTAGAAAATTAAAATGGTATTCATTTATTAATAAGAAAAGAGCAGAAGATAATTTATTAAATAAAATAGAAACCACATACAGCAAGGATCATAAAATTATAATAGGTGATTGGAGTATAGGAAAGCAAATGTCAAACTTCATATCAACACCTAATATAAGATTAAAACGAAAACTAAAAGAACGTTTTGATGTTTATAATTTTGATGAGTATAAGACATCATGTATAAATTATAAGACAGAGAAAGAATCAGGTAATTTAATTTTTAAGATAAAAGAAAATACTACTTGTCAAAGATTTATTTCAAAGATAGGTAAAAAAATAGAAATGCATTCAATCCTAACATATCAAATGGAAAATCAAAGGCTAGGATGCATTAACAGAGATAAAAATGCAGTATACAACATAAGAAAGATATTCAATTATTATATGCTTCATAATGAAAGGCCAGAAGTATATAGAAGAACTAAAAAATAAAGTTATCAACCGTAGAATCTCAAGTATTCTACTGTCAAATGATAACTAGTCTCTTACGAGGAGATCTTTTAGGTATGTAGTTTCAAATAAACACCCGTTTATTTGTGGATATGCCTAATAGCTAAACGTAATCCAGGTATTTGGTCAAATAATTTCGTAGATACTTTTTCAATATTCCTACGCACATCAGCAATACAACTACTCATCGAACCAGTAGTATCAAACGAAAATACAATATCCGTTTTCGTTTGACGAGCAATCTCATTCGCCACTGTCGCATCTACATTTTGCAATAAACTTACATTTATATTTCCTTCATTCCCCTCACCAGCAATTTCATTATTAACTTCCACCCAATCCGCACGGCATAGAGGACAAGTATTATGGCCTGAATTTATCCATTGCTTCATACAATCTTTATGAAACCCATTTTTACAAGTTAAATTACATTTTACTAGTTCATCACTATCACGCATTTCTTCAAAACAAATAGCACATTCGCCATCTACCTTTTCAACTACCTGTTTCGTTGCAGATGTATGATTTTTTAAACGATTTATCCATGATGCAACACATGCCTCAAATGCCGTAGGTTTCCAATTAGCTTTATTTTGTTGTAGTTTAGTAGCTAGTTCCATTTGGACTGCTACTCGAGCTACTAGAAATAATAAATGCTTGCAAAAAGTCGTCCGGGATGTATGGTCAGGACAAGAACACGAAAAACTAGTTGGCGATAGGATTTGTTCATATATGTTATTACTTTGTCCTTGTAGTTTAAATGTCCACTCTACATTGGAAATTTGATTGGCATTAAGTAAATATATTTTTTCAGATAATGATTTTTTTAGACGTAACATTGTTTCCAACGTTTATAATAAGATATATCTAGTTATGGATATTGATTGTAATATCAAAAAAATCTTTATATTTTATATTTTATATTTTATATTACAATATCACAATTGAAACAATACATTGCATAGTGATTTAAAATCGGCGTTTAAATGTCTAAAGGTGTAAAAAAATAATGATATTAGAATTTGCGTATGGTATTCTTTTGTA
>Ga0315904_10008051_pt1 | contig 14006 bp, 31 predicted proteins | sample LakEriMetagenome_6_FD_203529 | JGI IMG/M metagenome (GOLD analysis project Ga0315904, IMG submission 203529) | Freshwater fungal communities from buoy surface, Lake Erie, Ohio, United States - Buoy 12 MA120 | ecosystem: Environmental > Aquatic > Freshwater > Lake | place: USA: Lake Erie, Ohio... | reverse complement strand
TCGTCCCCGGGTTGATCTTGAGCGCCCGCGCCGTGTCCGCCACCGTCCGCCCGTTGGTCATCCCCTCAAACACCTGCGCCAAGATCGCCTCGCGCTCGTCCGCCGTCTTCGGTGCCGCCTTTGCCATCTCCCTGCCCCCCGTTGAGTTGTACCAGCTCCACCTGCTGCCAAGATACCGCTGACTTGTACCACGCGCCAGTCGAGCGTGCGAGGGTGGATCGACACTCTCCGCCTTGCCGCCGGGGCATACCCCCCCCTCCCCCTGCCCCCTTGCTTGCTCTCTCGTGTCCTGCTTCCAGGACGCATAGAGCTGCGTGGTGTCCTGTTTCCTGGACGCTGCCCAGTTCCTTGACACTCTTGCAAAATGCAACACCCCACCAGGCGCACTATGCAACGCTAACGAACGCGCACGGGGGCGAGGGGCAGTGGAGGCGTGGGGGCAAGTCCCTAACGCCGTCCTAATGCAATCCTAATGCAATCCTAATGTTTCCAGGCTTGCGCCCCCTGTCTCCTATTGTATCTTCCTCCCGTGCCGCACGATGCGGCGCGGTCACTATCCACAAGGAGAGAGAGGATGGGCAAGCCTACTCCGAAGTATCATCAGGCGGTACGGGGAACCTACGGAACCCGCACGTTCACAACGTCCCTCTGCGACGTAGGCGGGGGCAGCGGTCGCCTTGTCGACAATCTGTCAGACGTTCCGCGAGAGCATCGGTGCCTCTCGTGCTATAGTCGGTTGCCGGGGTTCGCCAGCACCGAACCCGTCGTGATTGTCGCGGCGGAGTATTTCACCAACAACGGGGAGGGCTGACCGATGGCACGGGAGACACTTGCGGCGATGATGGCTCGGCACGGGTTCACGCTGGAATCTACGGGAGGGGGTTGCACCGCGTGGGCTGTCTACTTGTCGGACGGCTCCTATATCCACCTTACGGAATCCGACGCGCCGACCGCGCCGGAAACGTGGCGCGGGAAGGTGTCGGTGAGTGTATATCGTGACCTAGACGCCGAACTCGCGTCGGCGTGTTTCGATTTCGGGAGCGTCCGCGCTGCCCTCGCATCCTTCCTCCCGTGGGTCGAGATAGTGGGGAAGGTTCCCGCCCCGTGGTCATAGAATAAGGCGGCGATTCCCGCCCCGCGCTACCAGGCGGCACCCCGTGCAAGTCGGGGGGCGGGAATGCACGACCGCGCTAGGCGGCACCTAGCACCATAGAGACGGGGGAAGATATGCGCACGAAACACTACGAAACCGCCGAGGGGTTCAACGCTGAAGCATACAGCGTCAAGGGATGGGAGGGGATCGCTTTTCGGGTGCGGGGATGGGAAACCGAACCCGACGAGGACACCGGGTGGTCGGGATACGAGGTCCGGACGGGAAACCTTGTTGTGCGGATGGTCGGAGATGATAGGGACTACAGCGTAGACCCCGACGATGTGGCAGAGCTCGCACCTGAAGACTACTGCACCGAATGTGGGCAGGTCGGATGCCGCCACGATGGGCGCGAGGGGGTCCGCTAATGCGCCCGGAACAATGGGAGCCCCTCCCCCGGCGGGAGGATCACCCGCCAACGTGGTGGGAGCGCAACGGCGGCGGGGTCGCCGTCGTGGGCGTGATGTTCTTCCTCGCGTTGCTCGACGTTTTGGGGCTGTGACCCCGTGTCAGGGTTTCCCCGATAGCGTCCCCCGCTGGTCCCGTTGTATAGTTGACACCACCCACCAACACTAGGAGAGAGAGGCAATGCCCCGCACCGACACGCGATACAACGGCTGGACGAACTACGCCACATGGCGCGTGAACCTGGAAATCTTTGACGGATGGGAGACGGACGCGCCGATGGATGGAGACGCCGCCCGTGAGATGGTCGAGGAAATCATCGAAAGCACCACCCCGGAAGGGGTTGCCCGTGACTATGCACTCGCGTTCCTGTCAGGCGTCAACTGGCGGGAAATCGCGGACCATGTAAACGAAGCGAACGATCTGACCGCTGACGCAGACGCCTGACCCCACCCCGCGACCGGGGGCACCCTGCCCCCGGCGCATCATCCCCAGAGAGAGGACCGCACCGATGCACACGCACACGCTCACGATTCAACTCACCCCCGAGGACCGCGATATTATCGTCAGCGCGATACGGGAGGCGAAGGACCGCGCCAGGCTGGAGCGGAATACCGCACGCCGCAAGTGGCTGGAGCTGGTCGAGCTGCACCTAGAGCTGGCAGAGTTTGGCGAGGATCCCGACACGTTCACCGATGGCCCCCACTTCATCCCGGAGGATTTCGCGTCATGACCCGCCCCGTGTGGTTTGTCCCGGTCACGTTCTACCTCCCCGCCGACACGCCAGAGGACGCCGCGTGTCTGATTGCCGAATACCTCGAAGATGCGGCCCAGGCGGTGCTACGCTCTCAGGGTATCGTGGCGGTCGATGTGGAGGCAGAGAAGGTCGGCCCGTGTCACGACCTTTTTCAGGAGGCCGACGCATGACCACCCCCCTCCCCGTGTGCCGATCCTGTGGCAAGTCGACCCGGACGCCCCGCCGCCCGGACTACTGCGGCGCGTGTGCCGCTGCCCTGGCCCGATTTATTGAACGCTTTAGCACCCCCACCACACCAGAGGACACCGACCGATGATCCAGACCCACACGCTCACCTACCGCAACTGGTCCGAAATCACATTTGACCTAGAGCTGACCCAGAAAGAGCGCGAAGAGGCCGAGGCGTTTTTAGAACGTTATGCCACTTGGGGCGAGGCGGCATATACGTTCGTCGGGCCAGAACTTGCCGAGAGTGCCCTCGTGCATACGATCCGGGCACATAACCCCGAGGGGCCAGACACGCTGGAGCTTATTCAATGGGCGATTGATGCGGTCGGTGGGCACCATGTCAATATGGAGATGTGACGATGCCGACCACCCGCCGCTGGTTCCGGGTCTGGTTCCGCTGGCCCGATGCGCTCCGATCCGAAGATACCCTGATGATGCAGGCGACCGATGAGCACAGCATCCACAAGCTGCTGGCTGGCGAGGGCAAGCGCGTGACCGCCTGCTACGCTGATTACACCACTCACCCCACCGACACCACAGAGGAAGCAACGCCATGCGACTGATTGAGATTGCCATTTACACGACGGACCCCACGCATACCGCCGAGTGGGTGCAGGATGCGCTCCTCAATGCCGCGAACGGGCGAGGGATTGCGTTCCATTGCGTCACCGAGGAGCAGCCAGACCAGCCATGCACCGAGTGTATGGCGTATGCACAGGGCACCCCGGAACTCCTTTGGAGCGAGGCAACGAACGCATGACTGACCCGCGCCTAGTGACCCGTTACCGCCACGATGCCGACGAGCTGCGCCGACTGGCGGGGTGGCTCGACATCGGGATCGAGGAGGTCCCCGTCTCCCCCCAGGAGGCCGCGCTCGACTACTACAAGCTGGCCTCTCGCTTGACCGCGCTCGCGGAGATGGCGCTGGAGTTCGCGGACAGCCAGTCGGGGCCGGTGCCGTGACCGAGGCCGCCTCCCCCCCGGCGGCTCCCTGGCGCCCCATCCTGAAGATCGTCCACAGCTACCTAAACGACGAACCCATCCCCGCCGACCACCGCCGGCGGCTGAAGAAACTCGCGGAGGTGATTCTGGAAACGCACGCGAACAACTGGGACGGGTTCATCCCCGAGGAGGAACTGACCGATGACCTCGATCTCTAACGGCAAGCCGAAGCGCCGCAAGCGGTGGCACTACACCCGCCCCTCCCGGTACGAACGCACCACCGAGGCGTGGCAGCTCGCCTATGCGCTCCGGGACTACTTCGGGAACATCGAGGATGCGTTTACCTATGCGTGGGCGCGGCACTCCCCCGTCTGGGGCGTGGGGGATGAATGGGTCCGGCTGGAGTGGGGGCGGGTGATGACCCGCCTCCGCTGGCTGGATGAGGAAGCCGAGACAGACCGCCGTGCCACCGAGCAAAAGACCGCCCTCTCCCGGCCCCGCCGTGGGCTGGATGTGAGATCCACATGGTAACGCCTCTGGTGACAAGTGCGGTGGCCCTGGTCCTCCCCGGACAGCCCCCCAAGCCGCTTGGCGCGGTCACTGGGGCCAGTCTCGACGAGGTGACGGCGAAGGTGCTGGCGCGGTTCCCGCTGGCCCCGGTCGGCTGCCTGACGCTGGACGGGGTGCCGATTATCGGGATGCCGCTGATGGCCCCAGAGCCGACCAAGCAGCCCGGGTTCCGTGACCCCGGCACCCGCGCGAAGGCTGCCCAACGGCTCCGCGATCCCGAGGTGCAGGCCCGGAAGGTCGCCAAGCGACTAGCGACCGAGGCCGCGCGTCGGGAGCGGGAGGCGCAGCTGACCCCAGCCCAGCGCGAGACGCTCCGCAAGCGGCGCAAGGCGCGGTATGATGACCGCTGGCGGCGGTACTGGCAGGAGAAGGCCACCCAGAAGGCCGCGCGCAAGGCACAGGAGGGGACGTCGTGACGCTGCTCCTGCTGATTGTCCCCGCGCTCCTGGTCGGCGTCCTGTACACGCTGGAGCTCGTGCTGGCGTGGTGGGAGTCCCAGTAGCCCATAAAACACTACCCCCGGCGCGCCAGTCACGGGGCCGGGGGTAGTGCCAGAGGAGGAGAGCGTCGGCCCAGTCCAGCGCCGACACCGGGAAAGCTAATGCGGGAAGATAGCCCGCGCAAGGGCCCACAGCGTTTTCAGGCCCAGCCAGATCCCGCCGACCACGCACCAGCTGACCACGATCGCCGTGGCGAGGACCATCCACGCCTCCAGCTGCAGGTACCGCTTACTGGGTTGGCTCATCGGTCGGCTCATTTGTGGGCTCATTGTGCACGCTGGTGATGACGGGCCGCACGGGGGGCTTTGGCTTGTGGACGAACAAGGCCAGCTTCAGCTTCTGGCGCGTCTTGCCCGCCCGGGACAGCACGGCCCGCGCGAGATTGGCTGGGAGCGCCGTCCCGCTGACGTCGGCCCGCCGCCCGCTTTGGAGCCGCCCCAGCGGGTTTGTCGGGGGCTGCGGCCCTTCCGCGAACACGCCCCGCGCGTTGTAGTCGGGGGGCAGTCTCGGGCCGAAGGTCGTCGGATCGTCCCACCGGGGGCGCGTCATGTGGGCCAATATTGGGCGACACCTGGAAGCTGTCAAGCACCCGGATGGTCACTACCGCGCCCGCCGTGGCCTTATCGCACGGCTCGACGAACCGCCACAGCTCCCACCGCACCTGACTATCATCCCACCACACGGCTTCGCCAGCGGTGATGCCGTCCTTCGCGTTCTTCGACCAGTTCAGGTCGCGCCGCCGACGATCCGGCTCCCGCACCACGACTTCGAGCGCCAGCGGCCCCTCCTGCCGGGGCCACTTGGCTTTCCGGGCCGCTGCCAGCGAGAGCTGCCCGATGAGTTGCTTGCTTTCACGATACTCTTTGGTCAGGATGAACTGCCCGTTGATAAACTTGCGGTTATCCGAGCAGAGGCCGGACCACGGCACCGAGAAGGTCAGTTCACGCATCGCCGGCCTCCAGCGCCTCACGCAGCCGGAAGCCAATCCACGCCGCGACGGGCGAGGCCACGCCGTTCCCGCACGCCTTGTAGCGGGCGGTGTCTGGGGCTGGCTTGCCCTTCTCGTCCGGCACATCGGTCCAGCCATCAGGCCATCCCATCAGCCGCTCACACTCGACTGGTGTTAGCCGACGCGGGATGCCGCAGGCCGTGGAGCGCAGAATGGCCTCGGCCATATAGGGGGCGTCCTGCCCGTTGAGGCCAGGAGCCGCCGGGTGCGCTCCCATTGTAATCGTCGGAAACACCACCTGATCGTTGCTCGTCCCCAGCGTCAGCGACTTCTCGGGCGAAAGGAGCGGCCCTTTGCCACCACCCGGCTTCCCCTCGCGGTTGCGGAGCACAATCGCCGTGTAATCCGTCACGCGGTTCTGGTGGTCGCCCGCCATCGTGTTCACGACGTCGCCGTCGCCGTTGCCTCGGGCGTCATAGGTCAGGACGTAGTTCGTCTGTTTCATCCCAGCCTCTGCCGCCAATGCACACACCTTGTCACCAGGTATAACCCTAACCTCATCGCGTGTGTTCTGTGCAAAGGCTAAAACGCTCGCACCCGTAATGCTTGCTCCAGTATCGGCGGGAGCGCCTTGCCTCGTCGCTCGGCTCTTCGCAGGATGCCCTGGCACGCCCTCGAAGAGAGATAGTACTTCGGCGGGATCGAGCCCTCCGGTTCGAGTACCGAGGACAAAGACACGGCGGCGGCGCTGTGGTACCCCGAAGTATTGAGCGTCCAGTACTCGCCACGCGGCGACTCCGCGACGACCACGCACGACACCTCCGCCGCCCCGCCATCCTCGGGCGGGAACAGCAACAGCGTCTCCGACGAATACGGAAAGGATTGCGGCAAAGTCTGCTCCGTTGTTAGAGGACAACATCCCGACCACGTTCTCATACAGCGCGAAGGGCGCTCCCGACTCTTCCCAGATACGGAGCGCGTCCAGTACCAACACGGATCGCTCCCCGTCCATCCCCGACCGCCTGCCGGCAATCGAGAAGTCCTGACACGGCGCGCCGAAGGTCAGCATCGTGAAGGGGCCGACCTCCTGCACGATGTCCCGCCCGTTGAGCTGGGCCACATCGCCCCACAGCGGCACGTCCGGCCAGCGATGCTTGAGCACCCGCCGAGGGAACGCCTCCCACTCCGCGTGGCCCACGCACTGCCAGCCCGCCGTCTCCAGTCCCATGCTCAACCCACCCACGCCAGCGAATAGCTCCACGAAGGTCAATGGCCTCATCGCATCCTCCCCTGTCTGGTCAGCCGTCCGTGAATCTCCTCCTCTTCCTCGATGGTCGGCGTTCGAGGGATGAGGCGCAGGCAACGATAGTCCCACCGCACCGGGATGTCAACCACGCTTCCGTGGCGGTTCTTGTCCATAATGAGCCAGGTGTTCGCGCCCGTCGCATCCCGCACGAACCGCGAGTGATCGAACAGCAGCACCTGATGGCTGTCGTTCTCAATCGCACTCCCGCCCATCAGCCCCTGCGCCGTCGGGCGCTCCTGCCGAGCCGCCGAGGTCTGGCGGTTGAACTGCGAGAGGGCGACCATCGTGATGTTCAGGGTGTGCGTCAGGTCGCGGAGCTGATGCGCGACCAGCTCCAGTCGGTCGTGGATCGAGTGCGCGTTGGCGGTCCACGCCAGCTGGAGGTAGTCCACCACGAAGTAGCGGCACCCGAACGTCTCGTGATAATGCCGGATGCACGCCGTCACATCAGCCAGCTTGGAGAGCGGGCGGCGGTTGACCAGCAGGTGCCCCCCGGTCGCCTCCCGCTGCTCGTCCAGATGCCGCTGGGCCGCGCGGAAGGTGTCGGCATTGAACTTCGGCCCCTGCTCCAGTTCGACGACCGGGAGCCCCGAGGCGATGGCCAGGAAGCGGGTCGCCAGCTCGGAGCGGCCCATCTCCAGCGAGAGGAACGTCACGGCCTCACCCTGCTGGACGGCCCGATGCGCGAGGTTGAGCCCGATCAGGCTCTTGCCCGTCCCCGTATTCGCGCCGATGGTGATAAACCAGCCCCGGGCCAGCCCAACCCCACCACCCCCGCCGTGGCACGAGAGGTTCCACATCGGGAGCATCGTTGGCACCGCGTCGATGGGGGCCAGCTTCTCCTCCAGCAACTGCGTCAGCGTGTCGCCCGAGATACTGTCGAAGGCGACCGCCGGCCCCTCCGCCCCGATGGGCGTGGCGTTCTGGAGCAGCGCCCGCCAGACGCTCGTGAACGCCTCGGCTTCCGGCACCCGCTGGTGCAGGTCGCACAGGTCCTTCACGGGGTCGCCCTGATGGCTCACCTCGCGGATGACCTTGGCCTTCGGCAGATCCTTGGCGATGCTAGCCACCAGCGTGGCCCCGCCCTCATCCGGCTCCTGCCAGACGTAGACGGTGCGGTTCTGCAGGAGCGGCGCGTACTCGGCGCGCCACTGCGAAGCGCCGGGGAGCCCGACCACGCAGAGCCCCCGCTGCCAGCCCGCGTGGCAATCACTCTCGCCCTCGACGATGATGACGGGGGCCGTCGGGTTGGCGGCGAGCACATCCTGCCCGTAGAGCGGGGCACCCTCGCCATCGCGGTCCCAGAAGGTGCCCTTCTGCGTGCGAATCTTGGTGCGGATGACAGCCCCCTGCGCGTCGCGGTAGGGGATGGCGACGATGGCGTCGCCAAACTTGCCCACCCGCTCCTCGACGCCGGCCGCCTGTAACGTGGCGCGTGACAACCCCTTCCGCTCCGCGTACTCGTCGAGGGTCAGCCCCCGCGCGGTCGTCTCTGGGAGGCTCACGCCCAGCGTGCTGGCCAGGGTGTCGAAGTGCTCGGTGAACCCACACGCCGAGCACCCCCACTGGTGGTCGCCCAGCCACGCCGAGGCGGTGCTATCGCTATGCCTCGGGCACCGGAACGCGATCGTCTTGCCCGTCTTCTTGGTCCCGCTCCGGCGCAACAGCGCCTGCGCCAGCACACCACGACGATCCATTGTCTGCATGGTCCTGCGTCTCTCCTCTGAAGATTCTGTTCCAGTTCGCCGCCCACTCCGCCTCTGAAACGGAGGGCGGTCGTCGTCCACTGCCCTTGCCACTCATACTTCGCAACTCCACACGCGAGTCTGCCGCCGAATCGGGGGAATCCCAACGTCTCGGGTGAAGCTCGACTCCCGCACCAGGACCTGATCCTGCGGCACGCAGGTGAACACGCCATCGTCCAGCGCGACCACCCAGTGATGCTTGTGCTGACTCGGCTCCGCTGAGTAGCCATCGGACACGTGGTCCAGATAGAACCAGAGGTCCCCCAGATAATCAACGTGCCGATGGTCCTGACTCAAGACCCGACACGACAACCCCGAGAGATACGCCGGCTCGTGTGCCTCCAAGGCCCATCCGTATGCATCCCAGCGCTGCGCCTGATCGAAGGTCCACCGCTGCGTGGCATCGGCCTTGTGCCGGAGGCAGTGCAGCGGGAGGTCCACCACCATCGCGCCGGACTCCAGCAGGATGTGGCACCCGAACATCCGGCCCGGGGTCGCGCTCATCCCCCACCAGAGGCATGGGATGGTCTTGTCCTTCGCGCCGTTCCGATGCACCGCCGACTCGATGACATGGACGTAGCGGTGCCGGGGCAGGTCGATGTTATGCGATGGCATGTGACGGATTCTCGCGGGTGGCCCAGTAGGCTTCGTTCATCGCCTCGTGGTAAATGAGCGCATCAACCTCTTCGATTGTCAGGCGCATCGTCTTCTGCCCCGCACGAGCGTCAGCACGGCGGACCAGCAAACATCCAATCACGCCGCAGTGGCGATGAAACTCCTGCTCGGTAACTTGATGCATCACTTTACGCGCCATACAGCATCTCCTGGTGTCGCGTGAGTTGCACCTTCGCCCAGTGCTCGGGAAAGAACCGCGAGATGACGCGGTTGCCTCGGTACTGCGTATTCAGGTGCATCGGGAGCGGGGTGATGCGCGTGGCAATCCGCTCCTGCCACGTCGGTTCGGCCAGCTTCGCCTCAATCTCGTCAATCGGCATTAGTCAATCCATCCTTCGCCACGCTTCCAATGCCAAAAGCGATGTGAGACGATTGCCCAGAGCAGGCCGCGCAATGTGGTATCGTAATACATTCCGGCAGGGCAGTGATATTCCCATCTGTTGTCAGTCGGCATCGTTCAGCCTCACGGGTTGGGGGTCCTCGTACCAGCTATCCTCGCGCCCAGTCGGCATCGGGCTCGACTCGGACGTATAGCCTAAGCCCATGCACGAGGGGCAGAATCTGGGACGGCCATCGTCATCCGTCAAGTCTCCCTCCCCATCACAGCGCCAGCAGCGCACCTTCCGCATCTGATTCATCCGGCCATCACCTCCTCATAGGGTTCACCTGCCAAGAGTCGATCCCACTTCGTACCATCCTGCCCCGACGCCACCCAATCGGCGCGGGTCCGACCATGCACCATCGCCACATCGTACACCTTCCACACCTCGTCCTCCAGAAACCGCACCAAGCTCTTGACATACCTCGGCTCGGTGTGATTTAAGTCACAATGCGTGGCATACCGTTGCGCCGCGCGGACGAGCTGGGCGATGGTTGCGCCGGATGCCAGGGTCTTATCCACGGCCTTCATCGCCGCGACATAGACAATCGGTTCTGGGCGCTCCGGGTACGCATCGATCAGCGCATCGACCATCTCGCGCAGATCGTTCATTGGGGTCGCTAACTGGGGTCGTTTGGGTGCAGCAGCTATTGCGGGGGTGGGGTGCACCAGCTGCTGCGGGGGTGGGGGTGCATCCGGCAGCGGGGGTGCGGCCACCTGCGGGGGGTCCGCCGGCGGTTCCAGCACCACCTGATACAGGTTCGTCCGGCCCGGTCGCTTCGTAATCCGCAGGTAGCCACGCGCCATCAGCTCCTGACAGGCCGACTGGAGCGTGCGTTCCGCGACCCCGGCCTCGGTTGCCAGTGTCTTGACCGAGGCCCACACGTTCCCGCCCATCTTGTCCGTGTGAATCCCGACCGCGCAGAGGACCCGGAGCTGCGTCGGGGTCAGGTCGCGGTCCATCACAGCGGCGGCCGGGATGATCGAGAGGTTGGGCATTATTCCTCGCCCTCCCCCGGCATCAGCCACTCCTCCTGCACGATCCCCGTCATCAGGAACTCGCGCTCATCCAGCGTGAGCCACGGCAGGACGTACTGGATCGGGGCGCGGCCCGTCTGGTAGTCGGCCAACTGCTCCGGCGTGATGGGCAGCGTCTGCGTGCGGGTGATGCCCGTCAAAATGCTCGTGCGGGTAATATCCATGCGTCGTCCTCCTCTGAATCGCGGCATCCGTTACTTGCGGTGCCGACTGTGTGGGCCCTGGTTCCCCCCGCGTGGGCGCCGGGGGACGCCTAAGCGGACGAGGATACTCTGCACATTCTGGAACGTACAGCGGAGTTCGGTGGCAATCTGCCGGATCGACTTCCCTGCTGCGTACATCGCCTGAATCTTGGCCCGTCGGGCCTCATTTCGTGGTGCCATCGACTCACTCGGTTGAAGACTGGGTCGCCTGCCACTGGGGGCAGAAGGGGGCGACCTCGCAATACTGCTCACACCGCCGATACCGACCCGGCCGATGCTCCAGCATCATCCCGTCCGGCACCACGGCCGGTCGAGCATCCAGCACCTTCAGCGCCCGCTTCCCCCCGGGCTTCATCAGGGCCCACTTGTCGCCAGAATACCACCGCTCCTCGTCCGTACAGCCCACGCCCAAATCACCAGCCGCTGCGCCCTGATGGAGCAGGATGCGCGTCTTGATGTACTCCTCCGTCTCGTCCAGCGGCCAGACCGGGACCTCGATGACCTTGACCGCCTGCGCGGGGTAGTCTGCGTTCCGCTCCGCCTCCGAGCGCCGGAAGTCGCGGAAGATGGCGACAATCTCCAGGCGATCCACCTCCAGCCCGTTTTGGGCCCCGAGCCAGCGCAGGACGTTCAGCTGGCGGGTCCAGCTGTCGTCGCCCTTGGCCTTGTAGGTCGTGGTCACTTTGTAGTCACTCAGCGTCCGCGACCCGAGGTGCAGGCGGTCGAACTGCCCCGAGAGCGTCCAGCCCAGCACCTCCGCAAACAGGCGCTGCTCGACCAGTGTGTCGGTCCCGGCCCGTTCAAGGATGTGGTGGACGGCCTGCCCGAGCAGGGACCAGATGCGCTCCGACACGTCCTCCTCGATGGCGTCCTGGTGCTGGAGCCACAGGGCCCGCTTCTGGGGCGCGTCGATGAGCTTGGTGACGCTGATGTCCCCGCCCCCGGTGTAGGGGTCGTTCATCACCGCCCGCACCAGCGCCTCTGGGAGGCCGTGTTTGTTCGTAATGGTCGGGGTCACGCGCTGGCCTCCCGCATCCGCTTGAGCATCTGGCGCTGATAGTACTTCTTCCAACGAGTCTGGCTGGCCTTCTTGGCAATCTCGCGCCGCTGCTCCGGGCTCAGGGACGCCGTCCGGGAGGCCGCCCGCTGGGCCACGACCGCCGGCCAGTCCACCGGGGGGAGTGTGGCCTTGATCTTGGCCCGCTTGAGACGAATCCGTTCCGCTGCCATCGCGTTATACCGGGCCCGGTCCCGGCTGGCGTAGCGCTGGTGTTGTCGCTGATGCTCCAGCACCCGGCACGCCCGGCACCACTTGGCCCGCCCCGTCATCCCATCCACCGGGGACGGACAGGTCTGACAGAGGCCCCGCTGCCGCCGAGCGCAGGACGGGCAGGTGCCCGTCAAGCGCCCGAGGGCATCGAGGATGAGCGGATAGCGCGTGCCACACTGCTGCTTCTCGCACCGCACCACCACCTCGCTCACGACGGCGTCCCGTAGAAGTGATCCATCAGCCGCACTTCCATCGCGTACAGCTCTTGGTCCATCATCGTGGCCGACTGGTCCAGCCGGCGCACCTGCTCCTTCAGCCCCTGCATCTCGGACAGCAGCAGGTCATACGCCTCCTGCGACAGCGTCACGGTCTTGGGGCGAAACAGCGGAATCTTCTCGGACAGCATACTCTCCTCCTCTGGAGATTGGGTTACTTGCTGATTACTTGCTGGTGCGGATGAACAGCGTGGCGGCAGCGGCCTGAATCGCGGCCCCGTCCACCGGAATCTCCGCGCCCTCGCACGCCTTGCCGAGGTGCTGAATCGCGGCCTGCACGCACTTGGCGTAGAGCGCCACCGCATCGTCGAACGAGAGCGCCGGGGTCGCCTTCGCCACCGCCGCCGTGCTGGTCGTCGCCGTCACCGCCCCCGCCGAGGCGAGGTTGATGTTCGTGAAGGTCTTGCCATCCTTCTTGATCTGCTCAAACGCCAGCGTCTTGCCGATGACCGAGTCCTGGTCGAGGTTGAGGCGGGCCAGCCCCTTGGCACCCGACAGCTCCGAGATGAAGACATCCGTGCCCTCGGTCGAGCTGAAGACCATCTGCGGCCCGAACTTCCCCTCGGCCGAGCGCACCGCGCCGATGGTCATGGTGATGGGGCCATCCGACAACTTGTGGAACGCCATACGATTCTCCTGAAAGAGAGTGAGATGAGCATTGTGCTCAGGACCAAGTCTACTATCCGGCTCTCTACAAGTCAATAGGCGGATTACGGGCACGAAAAAACCCCGCCGAAGCGGGGTCTGGTCACACAATGAACGCGCGGGTTACTTCTTGCGTTCCATCGGATCGAGGTTCATGGCCGTGGTCATCGACCGCACCAGCGCCGTCGCCAGCGTATCGCAGACGACCTCGACGTTCCGGTTCAGCTCCTCTTCCGTCTCGCCGTGCAGGAGGTTGGGGAGTCCTGCGTCAATCAGCCAGGCGTGCGCCCACTCGTGAATGAGCGTGTGCCAGCGGAGCGCCGGGGGCATCCCCCCAGCCAGCAGGATGCGCCGCTTGGGGGGCAGGTACAGCCCCCAGCAATCGTCGCCGTCTGGGGCCGTCAGGGCCCCACGGCGCACCGTGACCGTGATGGGGCCCGCCAGCCCCGCCACGCGCTTGGGGATGGCTGGCCAGCGCTTGCGGGGTGCCTTAGGCACGCACCGTCTTCCCGAGCGCCCCGACACAGGCCGCCCCATCTTCAACGGTCACGAGCTCGACCGCGTAACGTCCGTCCCCCTCGGCGACGATGGCGAACCCCTGCGTCCAGTCCGGCATCTGCACATAGCCGGGATCAAGGCGGCACATGCACCCCGTCTCGAAGGTGCGGATGACCTGTTCCGACCGGCTCCCGACCGCCGGCACGCGGCGCATCGAGGAACCCTGCCGGTGCGTGTGGCCGTGCATCACGCTGGCCAGATAGCTCTCGCCGTGTGCCCGGGCACTCATCCCACCACCCCGCCGGACATAGGTGCCGTGCGTAATCAGCAACTCGTTGGCGATCACCAGCTCCGGGGCCATCCGAATCCGGCTCCACGCCGGGTGCCACCACGTCGGGTAGCTCATCCGCTCCCGCCCCTCGCGGGTGGTCAGCAGCTCCGGGATGCGGTCAGAGAGATAGCGCCACCAGC
>Ga0315904_10008050_pt1 | contig 14010 bp, 21 predicted proteins | sample LakEriMetagenome_6_FD_203529 | JGI IMG/M metagenome (GOLD analysis project Ga0315904, IMG submission 203529) | Freshwater fungal communities from buoy surface, Lake Erie, Ohio, United States - Buoy 12 MA120 | ecosystem: Environmental > Aquatic > Freshwater > Lake | place: USA: Lake Erie, Ohio... | reverse complement strand
AACATTCCGTGGTGAAATACACCGGCATCTACCCAATAGTAATTTTTACCATTAAAAATGTTTTTATCTATTGCGTTTTTTACAAATGACGGTTTGTACAAACACAACGTGTGATTTCTATCATTTGTAACGGGACTAACTCCAGACACCAATCCATCTTTATCAATCAACCCAGCTTGCTCCTTTAACTCTAAAATTCTATCCATAAAAGGAACTGTAGTTAGGTCAAATATTTCTAGATGATAGTTTGTTATATTATGCTCTTCCATAAATCTAACAAGATTATCCGTTTCAGATTTATCGGTATATATCACAACAGGCAATCCCAATTTCATTACGTTTAAGAATGCTGCCTGATAGTATCTTATGTTATATCCTCGACCACCAATTCTTTCATATGAATTATATCCGTATATTGCTGTTACTAATACGTGTTCATGCGATTCCGACATATCAATTCTCTCCCTTAACAACTTTTTCTATTTTGTTTAGAATATTAAATTGTGTCAAAAATATTTCTTTGTTTTTCATACAGAATGGTAACATCTGCTCATACAACTGACTTGCATTCGATTCTATATCAATTAAAACTTGTTTGACTGCTTCTAAATTATCCAAGTTTGGAAGTTGGATATATCCTCTAGAGTCATAATATTCAGAAATATTTGGACTACCAAAATAAATAGGGATAGTATTTGTTAATAAGTTATCTGTGAACTTTTCTGTGGTATAAAAATTTTCCGCTGTATTTTCTATACCGACTGAGAATCTATATGAACATAGTGCATCTCGTTTATTATTTGCTTCACCCTTACATCTACCGTTTGCATTCCATTGCTTCCCATAGACATCAACAGGTAAATTGTTATCGATAATAAGATTAGCAACGTTCATACGCTTACGATAGATATGAGGAGCGTCTGCCGGAACCCACCACATATTGTCAGGCGAGTTTGAAACAATCATACTGATATTTTGAGTTTTTGTTAAATTCCAATCTTTAATACGTTCTAATTCCCATTCGTAATCGCCACCGCCGCCGTATAACATATAATTTGGACCTTCAATAACTTTTTCGTTATCGTGATCAAAAATGTTACGACTCTGGACAAATACCCAATCCGAGTAATCTACCGCATGTCTATCGATGTTATATGACCACGTTGGTTCCATACCAAAAAAGATCGTGTGTTGTTTATCAGTTTTAAGAACATTGTCTCCTAACTTACCAAACACCACTGCCCATTCGTATGAATCGTCGGTAACAAACTCAAAATCTTCGAAGTGATGTTCGTTTAATTTTAATTGGGACACTACTCTATGAATTATGCTTACAGATGGTTGGTCGTGCGTCCACCAACAAAAGATTCTAATTTTTGTTTTCATAGTTTATCTCTGTGTATTAGGTAAAAATTTTCGTATGGGTATTGTTCTTCGTCGGATATAACTTTTGTCATCGGTTGTCCAAACATGCCTTCAATCTTAGAATCTTCTTGACGTACATATTTTCCAACACCCGGCGTCCACAATCCAATAAATTCTCTATTTTGTTTACTATATTTACCGGCCCCAGGTGTAACAGTTTCGTCTCTAGTCTGAGAAACAATATTATTTATGCCGGACAAATAAAACTCTGGAACTGGTTCTCCATATTTTTCTATGTATCGGTATGTCAAATCTCCATCTTCTTCACCAAATCCCAACAAACGTTCGTCCATCCAACCGATATCAATCATGCCTTGTTTAGTATAACATGCGTGGCTAAATGATCCATTAAATTTACACATTCGTGTAATCTTTGGTAATATTTCTTCAAATGAATCAAAAAATGATTTGTCATATATGTTCACATCGTCATTTAAAGACAACAGTACATTTGTTGGAGAATGAATAACTAACGTGTTTATTAATTTTGCGTATCCACGAAGTGATGGAAAAAATATAGGATACACGTTGGTATATGAAGCAAATAATTGAAGAACTGATGATCGATAACTTTCTTCTATCTCTGTTTTATTGTTCCCGTTAACAGCCACTAAGACACAAACGTTTGGTCTATGTGTTTTTATTGCATCTAGTGTGTCTTTAAGCATATCAAATCTTTTAGAAAAAGTAGTGATGCCTATACTATAGGTTTCTAACATACTCTTCTCCGTTATAATATAATATACTCTGTCTATCTTCAAAGTGTGGTAAATGAAACGGTAAAACTGTTTCTTCTTTTATTTCCACACGATGATAGCCGTTTTTTTGGAATCGAATCATTAAATCGCCATCTTCTCCACCCCAAGTAGTAAATTTTTTGTCATCATATCCACCACATTGTTGTATAACATTTATTGGACACAAACACAATCCCCCAAACGCTCCCACATATCCTTTATGAAAAACTAGACTGTGTGGTGTGTCTATTGGAATTTCGTCAAGCGGAGTGGTAATGTTGTATTCTATTTTGGCAAAATTAAAGAAATACCCCGAGTCAGACTTAACATCGTTCACTATTTCTGCTAGATTATCCCATTGACTTTTGTGTATGAATATATCACAATCCATTAAACCTATGTTTTCATTGTCTGGGAACAAATCTATTATTCTATTTAACTTTTCAGCTCTTTTGTATACGCCGAGTGGGTATGGTATGTGAGTACTATCGTCAATTATTTTTTCTGGCGAAAAGTCAAACAGATTAGCTGAACACGCAATCCCTTTAGCGTTCATATAACTTACCATATCTTTTAAATACTGCCAAGTCAGTTTAACATTACGAACGCGAGTGCTATTCTCTTGTCCGTCTGTCCAAAACGCCATACAAAAATTCATCATATGTTGTGTTCTCTATAGTTATTCTTTATGTATTCTTCTGTATTGTAGTACAGTACATTTTCTCTATCCTCAAAATGAGGAAGATGGTACGGTAGAATTTCATCCTCAGAAATTCCAATACATTTAAACGTTCTTGCTCTAGTGTATCTATCCATTAAATGTCCATCTTCTCCACCCCACGTTGTAAACTTAGTATCATAAGCTCCAACGTCTTTAATTCCTTTTACTGACACTAGACAAAATGCCCCAAACCCAGGCGTGTATCCTTTGGAGAATGCTAAAACGTATTCACGTTCTCTAATAACATCATCAAGATTATTTATATCACTTCCAGGAACCAATTTTGCTAAATTAAAAAAATATCCAGTTTCATATTTCATAGTCTGTAGTAACTGTCCCAACTTATCCCATTGTGTCTTGTGTACAAAAACATCACAATCTATAAAACACACATAATCATCGTCAGATAGAGAATACAGAATATTGTTTAATTTTTCTGCTCGTTTATACACAGTAAGCGGATATGGAATATGAATTGCATCTTCAATAATTTTTGATGGAGAATAGTCAAAGAGTTTTGCCGTACATGGTATATTTTTACTGTTTAGATATGATACCATATCTTTTAAATACTGCCACGTAAGTTTTACATTACGTTCTCTCGTACTATTCTCTTTCCCGTCCGTCCAAAACGTCATACAAAAATTCATCATACACGCACATTTCCAGATTCGTAGTTGTTGATAAACCACTTAACTGTTTCTGCAATACCTGACTCTAAGTACGTATATTTTATAGGAAATAATTCTAATAGTTTTTCCACATCACTTGGTTTTCTATCTTGTCCATTATTGTTTTGATTGTTGTCAAATACAACGTTTCCAGTAAAATTCATTTCCTTTGTAATTAACTCTACTACTTCTTGTATAGTTCGTTGGTCTGGAATAGATGCTATTAGTGGTTCCTTGTCATTGTATTCAGTTAATGCCCATACTAATATTTTTGCTAAATCTTCTGCATAAATGAATTCTCGTACAGCAGTACCAGTACCCATCACCTTCAAATCTGTATTATTTACTTTAGCTAAGTAGCATTTATGGATTAGTGCTGGAATTACGTGTGCTGTTTCTAAATTAAACTGATCATACTTTCCGTACACATTCGTCGGTATGATAGTTGTCCAATTTTTATTATACTGCATTTGATATGCTCTAGTTTGTATCTCTAACATTCTTTTAGCATATGCATATCCAAAATTAGAATAATGCGGTTCACCGTTATGTATCTTGTGAGGTTGTAATGGGTACTTAACCGTGTCAGGAAAGACGCAGGTTGAGAGCATACTAATTAATCGGTCTACCTTATACTTGTATGCGTATTTTAGAACATTTGTATTCATTAAAATGTTATTTTCAAAGAAACCTACAGGGTCTTTTGAATTTGCTGCCACTCCACCAACCTTTGATGCTAAGTGGATAACGTGAGTAGGTTTATATGTTCTATACATAGCTTTAACGTCACGTTCGTTTACAAGATTAAATTCCTCAGACGATACATAAATTGCTTCTGGTAAATACTTTTGTAAGTTTTTACCAACCAACCCGCTTCCGCCTGTTACTAGTATTGTGCTCATAGTTCTCCTGTTAAACGTTCAGTCCATCCGTGTTCTCGGGAATGTGGCCATACAATCCACCGTTTAGGTTGAGCGCTTGTATGGAAAATTCTCCACAGTTTACAGTATCCATCTGAATCATTCTTCATAGCGTTTATTTCGTTTTCAAACGCGTCTACTCTGACTAGTTCTTTACCGTCAGCGTCTTCAAATGCAACCGCCCATAAGTCATAATCATTAAAAGGAACTAGTTGATGTGGTATATCAATACAATGCTTAAATACTCGTAGATATTCATCATCAGGATATGGATTAGGTGCTTCTTTATGGTCCAACGTATATTGTTGAACTGCGCGGGTTTCAAATTTAATTCCAGCATATTGTTCATACTGTTCTAAAGTACGTTGTGTACCAAATCCAAATTTACCAAAATTTTCATTTGGGTCACGTTCTCCATCAATGTTTAGTAATCGACGATTGCGTGCCAAAGAATCAACATCCCATTTATACCAATCTGCTAAGTCATCCCATGACTTTCTAGGACGATGTTCTCTAGTATATTCGTGATATACTACCGGCGTATGTGGGGAGAATAAATCATATCCCCAAGTATATGCTCGTGCGGCAATAGAAATTTCCTCACCGTGGAACAAGTAGTTCGGATCGTGAGGAACTTCTTTACAGAATTGTCCAAGTGTAAATCCAAAATGTGCTGAATAGAATCTACTTGGATATGGTAATGTTCTATTTTGCCAATCTGGAACAACTGATGGGATAAAGAATACTGCACCTTGTGGTGTAAATCTATCAAACGTCAACCACCACGGATCTCTAGCTCTTCCAGCTGGATCATTCTTTGGTTCATAACTACTAACATATGCCGTTAACAATGGTTTTTTATGTCCAGCTGCTTGTAAATCTTTTACCATTTTAATTAGAGTGGCATCCCAATCTTTCTCAAATCGATGATGTGAATCTAATTGAAGTGTATATGCCTCATTCTTCCATTGTTGTTGAATTTGATAACGTGCCCAACAAGTTCCCTTTGATTCTTTATGGGGAATGTCAAGGATGATAAAACGGCTATCGTTTTTAAACTCATCAAGCGTGTCCCAAATATCCTCTTTCGAATGTTGCCACGCTATACAAATTGTTAAATTATTAGGATTTTTAGCCATCGTCAACATATTTCGTAACGTTGGTAATAATTCTGGGTCACGATATGCTGCAATTTGTACGAATATTTTTTCGTTAACTTGTTTTATAACCTTTTTTTGTTTTTTCATATTACCGTCCTAATTGTCCTGTTAAACGAGGCGTCCATCCTTTTGATTTACTATGTGGCCAGACTACCCACTTAGTAGGCTGTTTATCTGAATAGAATGTGCGCCATATGTGTGAAAACTTGTCTTGCTCGTATGGTACACTTAAGATTTGATTAATTTCTTCTTCTAAAGCATCTGCTCTACAAATTTCATTTCCATCAGCGTCTTCAAGCGCTACAGCCCACAAATCATAATCGTTTTCTGTGAACTCTCCTCTATATACGTCAACACACACCTTATGATAAGATGCTAGTCCGTTGTAATGTTCTTCGGTATCTGCAGAAATTGGTGGTCTAACTTTTTCAATTGTTTTCAAATGCGCCCGTCTAGTTTTAAATTCAAGACCCGCATACATTTCATAATCCAACAACGAACGACGGTGTTTGGTCAATGTTTTTTGTTCATCATAGTTACCATCCATACCTAATATATTTCTATTATGCGCATGAGATGCTTTATCTCTTTCTAGCCAGGTTGAATCATCTTCCCAATGCTTCGGCGTACCATTTCGATAATAATAGTGCCAAATAATAGGCCGATGTGGAGCAAATAAATCATACCCAGCCATATAAGCTCTTACAGAGAGATTAATTTCTTCTCCGTGAAAATAATAATCTGGATCATATGGAACGTCTTTGACGAACTCTCCATCTGCGAATATAAAATGTCCAGAAATAAATCGAGTAGGTACTGGAGAATCTAGTTCTCGCCATTCGTCAATTGTGTGTGGGAGAAAATGTACAGGGCCTTCTGGAGCAAATCTGTCAAATTCCATAATCCACGGATCTTCTACTCTACTTTCCGGCCACGACGACGGTTCCATTGATGGTAAATAGGAACTAAGTAAAGGGCGTTGATGTCCTTTTTTGCGTAAATCTTCCAACATTTCAATAAGTTGGGTGTCCCAATGGTCGCTAAACCGATGATGGGAATCTAATTGTAATGTATAAGTCTCTCCACCATATAATTTATTTATTTGGTGACGTATCCAGCACGGACCTTTGGCGTTACGCCAGTCTACGCCGATAATAACAAATCTATCGTCGTTTTTAATTTCATCGATTTGAGTTTCCCAAGCATCTTCTGGATTGTATTGCCACCCTATACCGAAACGAAGATTTTCCGGATGGTCGGCTTTTTCTAGTGCGTGACGAATTGTGGGAAGTAATTCTGGGTCACGATATGCCGCTATCTGAACGAAAATAGTCGGTGGTGCCTTTTTCTTATTTATTACCGTCTTTTTTACGGTTGTATTAGTAACTACTTTTTTTGCGGCTTTCTTAACAGCAACCTTTTTATTTCTTTTCATAATAACCCCGTTAGATAAAACTAGTAGACTAATATAAATAGTCCGTTCTCGACTAAAAATACAGTTACATCATCTAGTCGAGAACAGAATATTTATTAAATTTTATTTTAGAACTGTGCACAATCTTGTGGTGTAGAACAGAATTGTCCAGCAGTTCCAGAACAACATAGTGTACAGAAGTTGCCAACTTCACAAGTACAGTTACACGCTTCCGGTGGCGGTGCTTCCGGCGGTGGCGTCGGTGGTGGTGTTACCGGTGGAGGCGTCGGCGGCGGCGTCGGTGGTATTATCGGCGGCGGCGTCGGCGGTGGTGTCGGTGGCACTATCGGCGGCGGCGTCGGCGGAGGTGTAACCGGCGGCGGCGTCGGCGGTGGTGTCACCGGTGGAGGCGTCGGCGGCGGTGTTGGTGGAGGCGTCGGCGGCGGTGTCGGCGGTGGCGTCACCGGCGGAGGAGTCGGCGGCGGTGTTGGTGGCGGCGTTACTGGTGGAGGCGTTGGCGGCGGTGTCGGCGGTGGCGTCACCGGCGGAGGAGTCGGCGGCGGTGTGCTACTGCATGTACACGGATTATTTGTAATATCCGAGAAACTAGTATGAATTTGTCCGCATGTATTACCACAGTTAGTAATAACGACACCAGTACACGCTAATGTACACGTTGGTGTTGTTGTACTACAGATGTATATGGTACTGTTTGCTGATGCGACAAGTTGGTTATAAACCGTACCATTTCTAGCCGTCCATTGTATACGTGCATCAGCTCCTGTTTGAGGATTTAATACAGCAAAACAGGTTCCCAACGGAAGCGTTCGCGTCGGGGTAACTGTTGGTGTTTGTGATGCTGTACGTGTTGGTGTTTGTGATGCAGTACGTGTTGGTGTTTGTGATGCCGTAATAGTTGGCGTTTGCGATGCCGTTCTAGTTGGCGTTTGTGATGCCGTGATAGTTGGCGTTTGTGACGCAGTAATGGTTGGTGTTTGCGATGCCGTTCTAGTAGGCGTTTGTGATGCCGTTCTAGTAGGCGTTTGTGATGCCGTTCTAGTAGGCGTTTGTGATGCGGTTATTGTTGGTGTTGCAGTTATTGTCGGAGTTTGTGACGCCGTGCGGGTTGGCGTTTGTGAAGCAGTAATGGTCGGCGTTTGAGATGCGGTAATGGTCGGCGTCTGCGATGCCGTAATGGTTGGTGTAGCGGTAATTGTCGGCGTTTGAGATGCCGTGCGGGTTGGCGTTTGTGATGCGGTAATTGTTGGAGTTTGTGACGCTGTAATAGTAGGTGTTTGTGAGGCTGTTATTGTTGGTGTTTGTGATGCGGTTCTAGTTGGCGTTTGAGATGCGGTAATTGTCGGCGTCTGTGATGCGGTTATTGTCGGCGTTTGAGATGCCGTGCGGGTTGGCGTTTGAGATGCGGTAATAGTCGGTGTTGCCGTAATTGTTGGTGTTTGGGATGCCGTAATTGTTGGAGTTTGTGAAGCAGTAATTGTTGGAGTTTGTGACGCAGTACGTGTTGGCGTTTGTGAAGCAGTTATTGTTGGTGTAGCGGTAATAGTAGGCGTTTGAGATGCTGTTCTAGTTGGAGTTTGTGATGCGGTAATAGTTGGCGTTTGCGATGCGGTAATTGTCGGCGTCTGTGATGCGGTAATAGTAGGTGTGGCGGTTATTGTCGGCGTTTGAGATGCCGTGCGGGTTGGCGTTTGAGATGCGGTAATAGTTGGCGTTTGAGATGCGGTAATCGTTGGCGTCTGCGATGCCGTAATAGTTGGTGTAGCGGTAATAGTAGGCGTTTGAGATGCTGTTCTAGTTGGAGTTTGTGATGCAGTAATGGTTGGCGTTTGTGATGCAGTTATTGTTGGTGTTTGCGATGCAGTAATGGTTGGCGTTTGTGAAGCAGTAATTGTTGGAGTTTGTGACGCAGTACGTGTTGGCGTTTGAGACGCAGTTATTGTCGGCGTAGCAGTTATTGTCGGCGTCTGCGATGCCGTTCTAGTAGGCGTTTGCGATGCAGTTATTGTCGGCGTCTGTGACGCGGTGATAGTAGGCGTCTGTGACGCAGTACGTGTTGGCGTTTGTGAAGCAGTTATTGTCGGTGTCTGTGATGCGGTAATAGTTGGTGTAGCGGTAATAGTAGGTGTTTGGGATGCCGTAATTGTTGGCGTTTGGGATGCGGTAATAGTTGGTGTAGCTGTTATTGTTGGCGTCTGTGATGCCGTTCGAGTTGGTGTCTGTGATGCGGTAATAGTTGGTGATGCTGTAATAGTAGGCGTCTGTGAAGCAGTAATGGTCGGTGTAGCCGTTATGGTAGGTGTTTGTGATGCCGTGCGTGTAGGTGTCTGTGACGCTGTTATTGTCGGTGTCGCAGTTATGGTAGGCGTTTGTGATGCAGTTCTAGTAGGCGTTTGTGACGCTGTAATTGTTGGTGTAGCGGTTATGGTTGGCGTTTGTGACGCTGTAATAGTGGGTGATGCAGTTATTGTTGGAGTTTGTGATGCCGTAATAGTTGGCGTTTGTGATGCCGTAATAGTTGGCGTTTGTGATGCCGTTCTAGTAGGTGTTTGTGACGCTGTAATTGTTGGTGTAGCGGTTATGGTTGGCGTTTGAGATGCAGTAATGGTTGGCGTTTGTGACGCTGTAATAGTGGGTGTTTGCGATGCAGTAATGGTTGGTGTTTGCGATGCAGTAATAGTTGGTGTTTGTGAAGCAGTTCTAGTAGGCGTTTGAGACGCAGTTATTGTCGGCGTAGCAGTTATTGTCGGCGTTTGTGATGCCGTTCTAGTAGGCGTTTGTGATGCGGTTATTGTTGGTGTTGCAGTTATTGTCGGCGTTTGCGATGCAGTTCTAGTAGGCGTTTGTGACGCAGTTATTGTCGGTGTAGCGGTAATAGTCGGCGTTTGAGACGCAGTTATCGTTGGTGATGCGGTAATTGTTGGTGTTTGCGACGCCGTTCTAGTAGGTGTTTGTGACGCTGTAATTGTTGGTGTAGCGGTTATAGTTGGTGTTTGCGATGCAGTTCTAGTAGGCGTTTGTGACGCAGTAATGGTCGGTGAAGCTGTTATAGTTGGTGTTTGTGATGCAGTTATCGTTGGTGATGCGGTAATAGTTGGAGTTTGTGACGCTGTAATCGTAGGTGTTTGTGAGGCTGTTCTAGTTGGCGTTTGTGATGCAGTAATGGTTGGTGTCTGAGATGCGGTTATTGTCGGCGTTTGTGATGCGGTAATAGTCGGTGTCTGTGATGCTGTTATTGTTGGAGTTTGTGAGGCTGTTATTGTTGGAGTTTGTGAGGCTGTAATTGTTGGTGTTTGAGATGCGGTAATAGTTGGTGTAGCGGTAATAGTTGGTGTTTGTGAAGCTGTTCTAGTTGGAGTTTGTGAAGCGGTAATGGTTGGTGAAGCCGTAATTGTTGGCGTCTGAGATGCCGTGCGGGTTGGCGTCTGAGATGCCGTAATTGTTGGCGTAGCAGTAATTGTTGGTGTTTGGGATGCCGTAATTGTTGGCGTTTGAGATGCGGTAATAGTTGGTGTAGCGGTAATTGTCGGAGTTTGTGATGCGGTGACAGTTGGCGTAGAGGTAATTGTAGGCGTCTGAGATGCGGTAATTGTTGGCGTCTGAGATGCCGTAATAGTTGGTGATGCGGTTATAGTAGGCGTTTGAGACGCTGTTCGAGTCGGCGTCTGTGATGCGGTAATAGTAGGTGATGCCGTAATGGTTGGCGTTTGCGATGCGGTTCTAGTCGGTGTTTGTGATGCCGTGATAGTTGGCGTAGCGGTTATAGTAGGCGTTTGAGACGCTGTTCGAGTCGGCGTCTGTGATGCGGTAATAGTAGGTGATGCCGTAATGGTTGGTGTTTGTGATGCAGTAATCGTCGGCGTTTGCGATGCCGTTATTGTTGGTGTAGCGGTAATAGTAGGTGTTTGTGAAGCGGTAATAGTTGGCGATGCCGTAATAGTTGGCGTTTGAGACGCTGTAATTGTAGGTGTTTGTGATGCTGTGATAGTTGGCGTTTGCGATGCCGTTCGAGTTGGCGTTTGCGACGCAGTTATTGTCGGTGTAGCGGTAATAGTCGGTGTTTGAGATGCTGTAATTGTTGGTGATACAGTTATTGTCGGCGTTTGTGATGCAGTTCGAGTCGGTGTTTGTGAAGCGGTAATAGTTGGCGATGCCGTGATAGTCGGTGTTTGTGAAGCTGTTATTGTCGGCGTTTGTGATGCCGTAATAGTTGGCGTAGCGGTAATTGTTGGTGTTGCTGTTATAGTCGGTGATGGTGTAATTGTTGGTGTTGTTGTTGGACTTTCTCCGATTGTTGCAGTTGGTGTAGCGGTAATAGTCGGTGTAGCGGTAATAGTTGGCGTTTGAGATGCCGTAATAGTTGGTGTAGCGGTAATAGTAGGCGTTTGTGAAGCCGTAATTGTTGGCGTTTGAGATGCCGTAATTGTTGGTGATGCCGTAATGGTTGGTGTTTGCGATGCAGTACGGGTTGGCGTTTGTGATGCCGTAATAGTTGGTGATGCCGTAATAGTAGGCGTCTGAGAAGCTGTTCGAGTCGGTGTCTGAGATGCGGTTACAGTTGGCGTAGCTGTAATAGTCGGTGTCTGAGATGCGGTAATTGTCGGCGTCTGCGATGCCGTAATAGTTGGCGTTTGCGATGCCGTGCGAGTTGGTGTCTGCGATGCCGTAATTGTTGGCGTTTGTGAAGCGGTAATAGTTGGTGATGCTGTAATTGTAGGCGTTTGTGAAGCGGTTATTGTCGGCGTTTGTGACGCTGTTCTAGTTGGAGTTTGTGATGCGGTTATTGTCGGCGTTTGTGACGCTGTTCTAGTTGGAGTTTGAGATGCGGTAATTGTTGGCGTTTGCGATGCCGTAATAGTTGGTGTAGCGGTAATAGTTGGTGTAGAAGTTATTGTTGGTGTAGAAGTTATTGTTGGTGTAGCAGTAATAGTAGGCGTTTGAGACGCTGTTCGAGTTGGTGTTTGAGATGCGGTTATTGTTGGTGAAGCTGTTATTGTTGGCGTTTGCGAAGCAGTACGTGTTGGTGTCTGAGACGCGGTTACAGTTGGCGTAACGGTAATAGTAGGCGTTTGTGAAGCTGTTATTGTCGGCGTTTGTGACGCAGTACGTGTTGGGGTCTGTGAAGCGGTTATTGTTGGTGTAACAGTAATAGTAGGCGTTTGAGACGCTGTTCGAGTTGGTGTAGCAGTAATAGTTGGTGTACTTGTCTGTGTTGGTGTTTGTGTTGGCGATTGTGCAACTTGCTGATAATCTAACAACACGATATCATATACCGGCGAAGTTGCTTGTGACACCCAACGTAATTGATTTTGTGCTATATAAATTGAACCTTCTGGATAAATCGGAGTAGTCTCTTGCGTAGTTCCCCGAACCGCACGGTTTACACCATTTTTATCAGTATAAAATAATATTTTACCTGTTATCCAAATTTCACCCGGCGTTCTTGCTGGAATTGAAGTATCCACCCCTCCAACTAGATAGAATAAATTATTTTTAATTTTCCAAACCAATTGGTTTTCCATCACCATCAGTTCAGCCAATACATCAGGAGTACTTGTAACTGATGGGGTTATACTTGGTGTGGTTGTATTAGTTGGAGTGTTTGTAGGGGAGCCGGTGGGAGTTGGCGTTTGTGATGCAGTACGTGTTGGTGTAGCGGTAATTGTTCGTGTTTGTGACGCAGTTATTGTTGGTGATGCAGTAATTGTTGGTGTTGGAGTTATTGTCGGCGTTGGAATAGCCGCTGTAACCGTTGGTGTTTGCGATGCCGTTATAGTTGGCGTAGCCGTAATAGTTGGCGTAGCCGTAATAGTCGGTGATGCTGTAACGGTTGGTGTAGCGGTAATAGTCGGTGTAGCGGTAATAGTTGGCGTTTGAGATGCCGTTCGAGTTGGTGTTTGTGACGCAGTTATTGTTGGTGTTTGCGACGCAGTACGTGTTGGTGTTTGCGACGCAGTTATCGTCGGCGTTTGCGATGCAGTTATTGTTGGCGTTTGAGACGCAGTACGTGTTGGCGTTTGTGACGCAGTTATCGTCGGCGTTTGTGACGTTGTAATTGTTGGCGTCTGCGATGCAGTTATTGTTGGTGTCTGTGACGCTGTAATTGTTGGTGTCTGTGAAGCGGTGATGGTTGGTGTAGAAGTTATTGTTGGTGTTTGCGACGCAGTAATGGTCGGCGTTTGTGACGCTGTAATTGTTGGCGTCTGCGATGCCGTAATGGTTGGCGTTTGGGACGCAGTTATCGTCGGCGTTTGAGACGCGGTTATTGTTGGTGTCGCAGTTATTGTTGGCGTTTGAGACGCGGTAATTGTTGGCGTTTGGGACGCGGTTATTGTTGGTGTCGCAGTTATTGTTGGTGTTTGAGATGCAGTACGTGTTGGTGTCTGTGAAGCGGTAATGGTTGGTGTAGCGGTAATTGTCGGCGTTTGAGACGCGGTAATTGTTGGCGTCTGTGATGCTGTTATTGTTGGTGTCGCAGTTATTGTTGGCGTCTGAGATGCGGTAATAGTTGGCGTCTGAGATGCGGTTATTGTTGGTGTTGCCGTTATCGTCGGCGTTTGCGATGCAGTTATTGTTGGCGTTTGTGACGCAGTTATTGTCGGCGTCTGCGATGCAGTACGCGTTGGCGTTTGAGACGCGGTAATTGTAGGCGTTGCCGTTATTGTTGGCGTTTGCGAAGCAGTAATAGTTGGTGTCTGTGACGCAGTTATTGTCGGCGTTTGAGATGCCGTGATAGTCGGCGTCTGTGACGCAGTTATTGTCGGTGTTGCCGTTATTGTTGGCGTTTGTGACGCGGTAATAGTTGGCGTCTGAGATGCCGTGATGGTTGGAGTTTGTGACGCAGTTATTGTTGGCGTCTGAGATGCCGTAATGGTTGGCGTTTGAGACGCAGTTATTGTCGGTGTAGCGGTAATTGTTGGCGTCTGTGACGCTGTAATTGTTGG
>Ga0315904_10008047_pt1 | contig 14013 bp, 35 predicted proteins | sample LakEriMetagenome_6_FD_203529 | JGI IMG/M metagenome (GOLD analysis project Ga0315904, IMG submission 203529) | Freshwater fungal communities from buoy surface, Lake Erie, Ohio, United States - Buoy 12 MA120 | ecosystem: Environmental > Aquatic > Freshwater > Lake | place: USA: Lake Erie, Ohio... | reverse complement strand
GGTATGCCACAGATTGAAGTTACGTTTGATATTGACGCAAATGGTATCTTATCAGTTAAAGCAGTTGATAAGAAAACAAATAAAGAAAAAGAAATTACTATTAAGGCTAATTCTGGATTAAGTGATGAAGAAATTGATCGTATGGTCAAAGACGCAGAAGCAAATGCAGAAGAGGACAAGAAAGTAATTGAACTTGTACAAGCAAGAAATAGTCTTGACGGTAGCATTAGTAACCTTGAGAATCAAATCTCAAATCTTGAGGGCTATATACCTGAAGAAGAAAAAACATCAATGCTTGATGCAATAGGCAAACACAAAGAAACTGCAAAAGGTGATAGTAAAGAAGATATGGACAAAGCAGTTGAAGAAATCAACGAACTATATCGTAAGACTATTGCTTGGGAAGCTGAAAAGCGCAATAAAGAAATGCCAAACGGCGACCCTAATGCGCAATCAGCAGAAGCAGCACAATCAGATGAAACAATTGTTGACGCTGAAGTGAAAGAAACTAAATAAAGTTTCAAGCGGGCGTAGCTCAGTTGGTAGAGCGTTACCTTGCCAAGGTAAATGTCGTCAGTTCGAACCTGATCGCCCGCTCCAATTATCTTAGTCCTTCGTCTAATGGATAAGATACTGCATTCCGATTGCAATGATGCAGGTTCAATTCCTGCAGGACTAACCAACATGACATATATTATAACTTTTTTTGCAGTATTCATCACTGATGTATTAAATACCTATTACATAAAGTCTATCACAGATGATAAACCTTTAATAGCAAGCACCTATGCAACATTGGTTATGTTTATGTATAGTGTAGCAGTAATTAATTTCACGAATGATAGACTTATGTTAATACCTGCATTGCTTGGTGCATTTGTAGGTACATATGTAGCAATGATTTTAAGAAGGAAGAATGGCTGAGAGGTTTAAGGCAGCGGTCTTGAAAACCGTCGTATCGAAGGGTACCGTGAGTTCGAATCTCACTTCTTCCGCCAACTAATATGACACCTGACGAACTTATACACATTGGTAACGACTATAGAAATAGTACACAGCCTGACAAGGCACTAGAATGTTATGCGCAAGCTTTTATTGCGCAACCAGAAAACATTCATGCATGGAACAATTACGGCAATGTCTTGCGTGAAATGGGTCATGCTAAACGTTCAATTCCATTTTTGCAACATGCAATAGCACTTGATCCAACATACGTGACTGCAAACTTTAATTTAAGTGTTGCATATTTGTTATCAGGTGATTTAATAAATGGCTTTAAACAATATGATTGGCGTTGGCAATATGAACATCTTGCCGGAACATTACCCAAACTTGATAAACCTATGTGGGAAGGTCAAGATTTAAATGGTAAGAAAATACTAGTTTGTTGGGAACAAGGCTTAGGAGATACAATTCAATTCGTAAGATTTTTTAAAAACTTACACGAATTGGGTGCAAAGGTATTATTTCAAACACATATGGGTATGGTAGAATTATTTGGTAATAATCCATATGTCTATGAAGTGTCCGATGATCGTGATGATTTAACGGGTTATGATTACTGGACTACTACTATGTCACTTGCAAAAACTTTACAAATAAGTTTAGATAATTTAGATAGTCAACCTTACATATCTGCAAGTAAAGAATACAGTGACAAATGGATAGATAAGTTAGGTCCTAAAACAAAAATGCGTGTAGGAGTATGCTGGAGTGGCAGAAAAGATAGTTGGATTAATCAACATAAAGGTATGCACGTAGCAACAATGTTACAACTTGTAAATGCTAATCCTGACATTGAATGGATAAATTTACTCGCTGATGCTAATGAGGAAGAATCAGGTTACATACTCAATTCTCCTTTAAAAATTTATCCTGCAAGTATACGTCATTGGGGAGATACAGCAGGCTTGTTGCATCATTTAGATTTGGTTATCAGTGTAGATACAGCAATTGCACATTTAGCAGGAGCAATGGGTAAACCACTTTGGATTCCACTGAACAATTATGCAGTAGATTGGAGATATTTGTTAGAAACAAGCTTGCATCCTTGGTATAGTAGTGCTAGACTATTCAGACAGCCTAAAATAGGTGATTGGAATAGTGTGTTGTCAAGTATGCACAATTTTTTGGATAAAGTTAAAATTTAGATAACAAAATTAATTGTTGACAATAAATTAAACTTACTGTATAATTAGAAAATGGTAGAAAAACTTCTTGATCTTAATTAGAACTTAAAGTAAAATATAGGTTCATTAGTTAAGTCACTGGAGAATAAAATGAATTTGAAATTAAAAGCAGGATTGTATACCTTTCTATATGTATTAGTAGGATTAGGTGTAGGATTTGTAGCATCACAATTGCCCACTTGGGCCGTAGTAACATTTGTGTGTTTGGTTGGGTTATATCTAGTATACATAATCATACATGCAGGACTAAAATATGATGAGGCAGTAAAAGAAATAAGTAAGAAGTACGAATAATGTAGTTAGGAGCGTTGGCCGAGTGGTCGAAGGCAGCGGTTTGCTAAACCGTCGTATACAGAAATGTGTACCATTAGTTCGAATCTAATACGCTCCGCCAAAATTATTCCGGTGTAGTTCAGTGGTAGAACGGCGGACTGTTAATCCGTATGTCGTTGGTTCGATCCCAACCTCCGGAGCCAAATTTAATATGAGGAAAATATGGCAGCAAAAGAATCAAAGCGTGACCCGATGAAAACAAAAACAGGTAAGCCTAAATTAGGACCTCTTAATGTAACACAATTAACAGCAATGTTAGAACATTGCAGACCAAAGCACAAGAATAAAATTCAACGTGCAATAGCAAGTAGAACTAAGTAATACAGACGCCCCGTTAGTTAAACGGTATAACACTTGATTTGTAATCATGGATCGGCAGTTCGATTCTGTCACGGGGCACCAATTAATTAACTATGCCAAAACCTAACGATTTAACTAAACAAGTCATTGACAGATTAATGAACCTTAAAGAATTCACACTTAAGGTTCGTGTTGAAGATAATTGGTTGCCAAATGGTATAGTGCCCTTTAATATTCATATAAAAGATAATATCGCTACTGTAACAATTCCTGCGTTAACTGAAGAAGAAGCAAAGGAAAAAGTAGCAGAATATTTTGGGTCAGATGATTTTGTTTAGTAGTTGACAGTAATTGAAATAGGCAGTACAATAGCTTTATTGATTGATTGTTCTTTAAAAGTTAGAATGCCTCTGTAGCTCAATTGGTCAGAGCAGCGGACTCATAATCCGTTGGTTAGGGGTTCAAGTCCCTTCGGAGGCACCAAGTATTATGCGGGATTAGTTTAATGGTAAAACTACAGATTTCCAATCTGTTGTTATCAGTTCGATTCTGATATCCCGCTCCAAGTTAGAATGCCCGGGTGGTGAAATGGTAGACACAAAGGACTTAAAATCCTTCGCTGAAAGGCGTGCCGGTTCGAGTCCGGCCCCGGGCACCAAGTTTAATGCGCAAGTGGTGGAATGGTATACACGCTGGTCTTAGAAGCCAGTGCCGAAAGGATTGAGAGTTCAAGTCTCTCCTTGCGCACCAAGTATCAGGGGATTAGCTCAGTGGTAGAGCAGCGCCCTTACAAGGCGAAGGTCAATGGTTCGACCCCGTTATCCCCTACCAAGCTTAAGGAATTATAATGAGTAACAAAACAAGTGAGGACGCAGCAAAACGTGCAGGTGGGATATATGATCTTGTATTAATTGCTAGTCAAAGAGTACGTGAATTAAAAAATAAACATGCACCAAAAATCGTAACAAAGAGTGGTGCAACAATGACTGCACTTCAAGAAATTGAAGAAGGTCACATTAATGCTAAAGATTATTTAAAAAAACTTAAATAGTTTATGTATTCCGGTTTAGTATAATGGCAGTGCGACGGTCTCCAAAACCGTTAGTGGGGGTTCGATTCCCTCAACCGGAGCCAAACTCTAAAGGAAATAAAATGAAAATGTTTTTATATAAGTGGTTCCCTGTCATAGTATTGTTTACTATTGTGTTTAATGCTATTGCAGCATACGGTGCAGGTAATACTACAGCACTATATGCAAACATAACTGCATTCTGTGGTTGGATTTTAGTTGCAATGGATGCTTTTACATATAAGGCAATAGATAATCAAGAATGAGTTTTACAAAACGATTGTGGCTTGATCTTGGCGAGTTTCAAGAACTTTACAAATACGGTAATGGTTGGCAAGATCATGGATTAGGAATACTACGTACAATATTACATAAAAATAATTTACTTACTGATATTGCATCATTAAGAATGATGCGTAACTGGCTTGATCTAGTGCCTGCAGTACAAAATTATGAAGTATTGTTGATGAATGTACGTAGCTATAATTTTCCATTTGCAAAGCAAGCTGCAAGAATTTTTAAAGAAGTAAATCCAAACGGAATAGTTATTGTAGGTGGAATGCACGCCACAGTTGCTCCTCATGAAATGGAGCCCATTAGTGATTTTGATTACATTTGTTCAGGCGGCGGCGAAGAAATTATTGTAGATGTAGTACGTGATCCAAAGTCATTCCCTAGATTAATAAAAGGTATTTCATCTCCTAGTCTAAGCGATTGGCCCATGCTAGATCGTACACTTTGGCCCAATCCAAAGTCACCTGATTATCCTTGGCCTCTTGAACCTAGTAATGGATGGGGTCCTGCTCCGGTAGCATCAATTATTACTAGTAGAGTTTGTCCTTGGCAATGTTCGTTTTGTAATGAAGTAAGTTACATACCTACAATGACAAGAAAAAAGGTTGATCAAGTAATTGATGAATTAAATTTTTTAGATGAGAACTATGGGCCTTTAGGATCAGTTGTTATACATGATAGTATGTTTTTTCAACAACCAAGTTGGTTAGAAGAATGGCTTGAAAAATATCCTAAACGTGCAAATAAAGTTTGGCCCTATTGGGCAGCAGGTCGTGCTGATACTGTGCGTAGATGGCCTGAGTTATTTGAAAGATTAGTAAGAGAAACAAATTGGAATATTGTTTCAATAGGTTTTGAATCAGGTAGCGATAGAGTGTTAAAAATTTTAAACAAAGGTTGCACTGTAGAAGATAATAAATTTGTTATTAATTTAATGAATAAAATAGGTGACGAGTATGTTAGTAAAGGTCAAGAACCGCCTAAACTATTCAGTAACATTATTTTAGCTACACCAGGTGAAACACGTGAGGATGCATTTAATACAGTGCGAATGATGAATACAATGAAGTATGCTATTTATCCTGTCGCAAGTTTTGCTCCTTATCCAGGTTCAGCATTAGGCAATCAGTTGATTGCAGAAGGCAAGAGTTTAATGACAACTGAAAATTATCATCGTTTTCCTGGCGAACGTAAAATGATTGGAATTGACTACGATTTTTATGATGATCTTGCTAAAGGTAAATACAACGATGAAATTTTTAGTAAGTTGCATGAATGGGGAAATAAGTGAGTCAAAATTCTAAAACTTTTTTCTTATTTGAAATGACAACAGGAAAGAAAAAACTTGCATATGGAGATGATGTTGATGATGCATATGCTATTTTAGAAATGCGACTTACAAAAGAAGAAATGGATTTAATAATAAAAGATAAGGTTACAAAAATACCCCAAAAAGATTTACAAAAAGTAGTAAGTATGTTAGGATAATAATTAAATGCAACGGTGGCAGAGAGGCCCAATGCACGGGACTGCAAATCCTGAAAACCGTCAGTTCAAATCTGACCCGTTGCTCCAAGAATCCCAGAGTCCCATCTCTGTTATTAATGGGGGTAATTGACTTCACCAAAAGGTCAGGGCTCATACGATGAAAGCCTCAAAGCCCGCTTTACATGGGTGATAGAAAAATCGTAGGTAGGAAGCACAACCGATCTTGCCTTAAGGAAATAGTGACGGACAGTGTAACAACTCAGTAAGGGGCTTATGGGAATAAGTAGCCTTACATCTTATATAAGAGGATTATTATGCAAATTCGTGCAAGTCATATTTTAGTAGAAACATTGGCGAAAGCCAAAGAGGTAAAAGCATTAATTGAAGGTGATGAAAATGCTTTTGCTGAAGCAGCAAAAAAAGAGTCCAAATGTCCTAGCGGTCAAGTAGGTGGAGATTTGGGAATGTTTACAAAAGGCCAAATGGTTAAAGAGTTTGAAGATGTAGTGTTTGATTTGAATCCAGGTGAAGTAAGTGATCCTGTACAAACACAATTCGGCTTTCATGTTATCAAGCGCACAGCGTAAGAATACAGACGCGGGATAGAGAAACGGCATCTCGGGAGTCTCATAAGCTCCAGTTCCTGGTTCGATTCCGGGTCCCGCAACCAAACACTAAAGTTGTCTTAGGGCAACTTTTTTATTTTAAGGAGTAATTATGCCAGCAGTATTTTTAGTTAGTGACACACATTTCGGCCACGCTGGCGTATGCCGTTTCCTACGTGACGATGGTAGTAAACTCAGACCTTGGGATAACCCAGATGAGATGGATGAAGAAATGGTAAAGCGTTGGAACGAAACAGTTCGTCCTAATGATAAAGTTTATCATTTAGGTGATGTTGTGATTAATCGCAAAGCATTAAAGACACTAGCCAGATTAAACGGTGATAAGGTATTAATCAAAGGTAACCACGATATTTTTAGATTAGATGAGTACACACCGTATTTCCGTGACATCCGTGGATATCATGTAATGAATGGCATGATATTAAGTCATATCCCCATGCATGAAGAAAGTTTAGCACGATTCGGGACAAACATTCATGGACATCTGCATTACAACCGTGTGAAGGCTGAGGTATGGGGTAAGTACGAAATTGATCCTCGCTATCATTGTGTATGCGTTGAACACACTGATTATCGTCCGATACTATTTGAAGATGTTATCAAACGTATCAAAGAAGAAGGCGGTACTGTAGGTTTTAAGAACGGAAACGGTAGTATCGTAATGTAAAATAGACCCTTAGGGGTCTATTTTTTTGGTTATTTTCTATAGTCCAGTTTACTAGTAAGTTAACTGCGCATATTGTACAATGTTACATGCGTGTTAAATACTATATGAAGAAATTAATCCTTATCCTATTTTCATTTTGTTTGTTGTGTCCACTTGCAGAGGCAAAGCAAAAACATAAACATAAGAGTTATGCTCATAAGCAAGTAAAACAAAAGAAAAATAAATCCTATATTAGTACGAACGCCTCATGGATTTTAATGAACGTTACTGATAATGCTGTGGTTGTCGATAACTTTGGTGACCACAAAGCCAGCATAGCAAGCATTAGTAAATTAATGACAGTATACACGGTGTTGAATGCTAATCAAAATCTTGATGAAATTTTAACTGTTCAAACACGTTTAGGTAATCACACAAGATTATCACCTGGCATGAAGTTATCCAGAGAAGATTTAATTAAGTTGGCATTAATTCACAGCGACAATCTAGCAGCACATACACTTGCTGAAAATTATCCAGGTGGATATGACAAGTTCATTCACACAATGAATGTAAATGCTAAAACCATCCTAATGGAAAATACTATTTTTCATGATCCGACTGGTCTTGATGCAGGTAATAGAAGTACAATGAAGGATATAATTTTCCTTACAAATGCAGCAAGCCAGTTTCCTTTAGTTAGAGAAGCTGCACAGAGCGATAAAGTTGTTGTATCAGCAAACAAGAATAAAAGAACATATGTAATTAGCGCAAGACCAACTAGTACCTTTTTTGGTAAAGAAGGCATCGTAACTATTAAAACTGGATTTACAAATGCAGCAGGATTTTGCATAACTATGCTAATAAGTAAAGAAAATAAATTGTATAACCTTGTAATTTTAGGTGCTAGATCCAGTCAAGAAAGAAAAAAGATTATAGAAAGATCACTGAGTACCATAAAGTATACATAAATACAATTAGTAGTTCTAACCTAGCGAGACCAATCATGACAAATAAGGTAAACGAAATAGAAGAATTAGAAGAAGAAGTTTATGAGGATTGGCAGTATGAAGAAAGCGGTAAAAAGGCAAGTGAGTTTATAGAAAACGAAATTATGCCAAAATTGCATGAATTTGATTTTGGCAATGAAGATGAAGATTATATATACGGAACAGCAACATTCGGTGTATTAGTAGAAATTCTTCCGTTACTTGCACAACTGGGCTATAATAAAGATGACATTATTGAACAAGTGCATCAATATTATGATTTTGTAGACAGTAGGATTTTGCATTAATGGTAGTAGATTTTTACTATCAACACAATAAAAAAAGTCCTGTACATGAAGTAATAATTACTCAGCTAGCAACAACACTAGCTACCATCTTAGACCTACCTAATAAATTACAAGTTTGTCTATACCCTTTTTTAGATAACGTATACGGTGGTATAGATAAACGAGTTCCAAATAGATTTGGCATTAATATAAATCTATCACTAGAGCAATTTCCGAAAATTGTAATACATGAACTAATACATATTCACCAACGTCATGTTGGATTACTTGAAATTAGAAATGGGCACTACTACTGGAGAAAAATACCCTACAGCAATAAATTACCAGAAGAAATGAGTTATGAAGAATACCAAAATTGCCCTTGGGAAAAAGACGTTGAAAATCGTGTTGACAAATTGTTAACAGAAGTATTAGAGTTAATAAAAAAGCAACAACAAGCCAAAATTGACAATAAATCAGCATAGTGCTATAATAGCACTATGACTAGAAAACGCCGCTCAGATCGTAATCATATCATTTATGTAATTACTAATACTGCAACAAACGAGCAGTATATTGGTATTACGGGTGTGAACAGTACGGTCAAAAAATCATTGTTTGTGCGTATCAGAAAGCACGTGCAACGTGCCTATGCTGAAGATAAGGCATGGGGCTTGTATGAGAATATTCGCAAATATGGTACTGGTGTTTTCAATTATGGCATCGTAGAAATTGTGCGTGGTAAAGCACAAGCACACCAACGTGAGACAGAATTAATTAAACAATATTGCCCTAAACTCAATACATTTAAATAAAAATAGTATATAATACAAATATGCGTAGATTACAAACACAGTTGTTACTTACCACTTGTGCCTTGATTATATCATGGCTATTGTTTTTCGGGTTCGGTGTTTATAGTTGGAATAGACTTAATGACATTGAAAAATATAGTGTAACATATGATTGTGACCTAGCTGAAAAATTAGATTCAACGCCTTTAGAAGTGAAGGCTAAATGTGCAAGACTAAAAAATAAAAATGAGAAAACTGGTTCGTGATGGTAAAGTTGCTGTATTAGTATCGTCTGGCTTCGGTGCAGGGTGGTATAGTTGGCACTACAATAAAGAATTGTTATTTGATCCTGACGTTGTTAAGATGTTAGAACTTGATTGGCCACGGGAAAGAATACTTGCACATTGCGAGAAATTTTACGGTGAAGATTTCTATTATGGTGGCATAGAGGGGTTATCTATAGTGTGGGTCAATGAAGGTTCTAAATTTAGAATTGATGAGTATGATGGTTCAGAAAGACTAGTAAAACTTACCGATGATGATTGGATTGAAGCATGAAATTACTGAAAAGGAGAATATATGAAAGTTGAACTAAATAATGATGCAGTTGATGCAATTTTTCGTAGTATTTTTATTGAAGATTATAATATGCTAAAATCCGACATACAAAATTTGAAGGATAGCGGTGAACTACCACCACATAAACAAGAGGATCTAAAAGCTAATAAAAAATATCTAAGTGCAATGGAAACTCTTATGACATATTATATTGGCTATGATTGGGAAGCTGAAGTAAACACCAAAAAAATAAAGAAGGATAAGAAAAAGAAAGATAAAAAAAAGTCCAAAAAAGAATTGCAGGAGGAAGTATGATGAAATATGCTCAAATGGAAGTGTTTACAAATGAAAACGGCGAAGCCGTAGTGCAACTTCCTGATGATTTAATTTTGGATTTAGGTTGGCATGAAGGTGTAGAGTTAGAATGGGAAATAGAGGATGATGGAAGAGTTATCCTTAAAAAGGTTGAACAAGAAGATGCGGATAAAGAATGGGTAATAGTAGAAGCAATTTCTCAATTTAGACACCGTTACGCTGTGCAAGTGCCTAAAGGTAAAGCAGAATATGCACTTGATACCGTAACCATGAATGAAGCAAAAGAAATGAGTCAACACCATTTAGGTGAAGTTATTATAAGCCATCGGGTAGTATCAGAGGATGAAGCTATTGCACAAGCTTACGAGGATAACGATTATCTGTTGAGTTGGTCTGAAGATCAAATAAAGAAAAATTTATTTACATATTGGGAAAAGAATGGCAACATCAATAAGGATGAGGAATCCCAACACTGGGATAATTAAAAGAGGTTATTACGGTTTTAGTTGGACCTATTTGTTTTTTGGCTTTTGGGTGCCCGTATTCCGTGGGCACTATCCATTAGCGTTTATGCATTTCTTAATTTGGCTATTCGGTGTTGTTACACTTACGTGGCTTCCTGTGCAAATAATGATGGCATTTTTCTTTAATAAGTTTTATACCAGACGATTAATTGAGGATGGTTATAGGTTTTTTGATGATATGATAAAAGTTAACGAGGCATGTGAAATTTTAGGGGTAGAGCAATGACAGTATCTAGTAATGTCACAAAAGATTGGAACGAAACTGATTGGAAAAGATTTAGTGATTGGTTAGACGGCGCACTAAAAACAAATACCATAAAGGTAACATTTACCAAAAAGGATGGAACCGAACGTGTAATGAATTGTACACTACAACCTAATTTATTACCATTAGTAGAAACAAAGCAAAAAGAACGAGAACTTATTAAACCAAAAGACTACATGGCTGTTTACGATTTAGATTTAAAAGAATGGCGTAGTTTTGTTATCAAAAGTGTAAAGGCTTTTGAATTTACTATTAGTTGACAGTAAATCCAAATCCTAGTACAATAATGGAATCATAAATATTGTACTAGGTTATCAAAATGAAAAAAGAAGTTATCAGTTTTACAACACAAGTCAAAACTAGGGCACACCGTGTTCTTTTTGACAACGACCTCCCTTTCAAGCCCAAAGTTGTCAAAAGCAAAATGTTGTTCAAAAGACAACAAAAACATAAAAAATCTTTACCCGAAATTTGACAATAAATCCGTTTGGCGATATACTAACGGTATAGTCAATAACAAGGAGATTCAAATGTTTCAAGTCCAACACTACGGTATGTTTACTGAATATGGTAACAGAGTCATTGATGGTCTTGTAATTGCTGCAAAAGAACTCAATTGGTCAGTTGCCCAAGTAACCGAAATGATGGAAGATATCTCTACGGTACGTGGTCTGCATGAAGCTAATGACACTATGGTTCGTGAGATGGTTTATAATGCAGTTTTTGGTTGACAATAAATTGATTTGGGCATATACTAACGGTATAGTCAATAACAAGGAGCGAAAAAATGTCAAAACTTACTGAATACACCCTGGAACTGTACAAAGCAGACAAGCGAGTTAAAAAAGCCGATCGTTATGGTAAGAGCAAGCCAGGTCTGCGTTTTTATCAAGTAATGGACTTTGCTCCTGTTACTAAGGATTATATTGAAACCGTAGCAGAGCAAAAACGTAAACTGGGTTTTGTTGTTGAAATTTTTGAAACTTTTGTTACTCGCAAGAATTTGATTGGTGGTAAAGAGTTTCAGGAGCGTTATGACACTCCTTACTATTGCAGCCCTTCTTCTGAATCGTATTGGAGTATGTAAAATGAAAAATCTTATTGATATGATTCCTACTCCTACCCCTGAACAGGGTGATAAGATGGTTAATCTAATGCTTGCATTTGTTGCAGGATTTATTTTCGCATTGCTAGTTTTCGGAGGCTAATTTGGGCTATAAAGTACTCGGTGAGCGTGACAATAAGTGGCAACCACGCAAAGGTCTTGAGGGTCCTTTCTTTTACGCTGACGGTCGTGTATTGTACTACGATCCGAAAGAAGGTTCTTACTGGGATCCACTGACCGACTTTTATGTTGAGCAGGAAGAAATGAATCAGATCCATGCATATCTTGCAAAGGTGCTTTCAAAATGAACGAACGAATTAAACTACTTGCCGAACAATGCTGGAACGAGCGTCCAGAAGGGCAATTGCATTTTGACAACGAAAAATTCGCCGAGTTGATTGTGCGGGAATGTGCCGAGTTTGCCAGGCAACATAATTTAGAAAAGGCAGACCGAAGCCATATGATTCATAAAGCAATTAGAGAACACTTTGGAGTTGATGAATGATTTATACACTTTTTATTTGGACGGTTGTTGCTGCCAGCGTGGAATCACATTTGCCTGCACACAAGCACATGGATTGGCGACCACTGGCTACCGTGGAGTCATATGAGTTGGATAAATCTCATGACAAGATGATGGCCAAATGTGAAGGTGTTGCGCAACAATTAAACATTCCCAAAGACAGATACCGTTGCATACGAACAAGGTGAGGTAGCCAATGTGGATCCTACTAGCCATCACTACATTGTCAGTGGATCCTCCCAGTTATGATTTTTATCCACGCAACACCACAAAGTCAATGGCTGAGTGCATGAAATTACTAGAAAGCATCCCTAAACAAGAGTTGTCAAATAATAAACAATTTTATTGCATTAAAGCCAAAGGTTGACAATAAATCCGTTTGGAGCTATAATAACGGTATAGTCAATCAACAGGAGCAACTCATGTTAACAGAAAAGCAACTATCACTGTTCAAAGCACTAGGCGAAGATCCTGCAAATGAAAAAGTAGTCCGTCAGAACCACAAGAAATGCGTCCAGCAGTTCGGCGCAGTCAAAGATTTTACACAATGGTTGCTCAAGCGTTTGCACCGTCAATGGGCACTTGAGCGCCGTCAAAATGTTTACTTAGGAGATTAATATGGAAGTCACAAAAGAAAAAGTTATTCGTATCCTCAAAGATCACCCGCAATTCCAGCGTGATCGTCATGGTAGTTTGTATGATCGTGGTAGTGCTGATAGTTATTACCGTCGCAATCCCAGTCCGCACTGGTACCCACTTGGTACTGGTAATGGAGAACGAATCACTGACCTTACGGTTGAGGAAATTGAGGAGTACTATGCTGGTTATGAGTACAATGAAAAATTTGGTGATAAGAAAGATTGGGGTTAATATGAAATATTTTATTCTTTTTATTGCAACACTTATGCTTACTGCATGTAATACTATCGGTGGACTTGGTAAGGACATCCAAGGTGCTGCCGAGTACACAAGCAATAAAATAAACACTCCACAGCCTGAAAAGGAAAAGTGATGGATAATTACAAAAATATTAACTATAAGGTAACTTATAGTGGGTTAAATCGTAAGCGTCAGGTTATTGACAAAACCCTAGAAGAACTGCATAATATGCAAATGCAAATGATTGAAGAGGCTGTTGCATGTAGTAAACTTAAAGAGGCAAACGAAGTAATCAACTATATTAAGGGGAAACTGTAATGGAAAACTTTATCATTGATATCAAGTTTGACGAGGAATATAATTCCTATATCGCACATTTTGCCGATGGAGAAAGTGTGGTATTGGATGCTACTAATTATCATGACGCTGTACTAGAAGCCGATATGCTTGATATGATTGAGTTTTAATCATGAAAGACTATCATGGTTTAGATATGGCTGTACTAGACCTTCACAACATTGCCCGGCTGATTGAATCTGATATCGGCCGTGGCAAGTTGAGTGAAGATATACGAAACACTGCGGATAGACTACATGCCCTCATTAAAGCAACCTACACCCTCAATGAAGGTGCCAGCGAAGAAAACAGTAGCAAAGAAAACGCCTAAGAAAACTGTAAAAGAAGAAAAAGAAGTGGAAATGAAATTGTTCACGTGCAAAGCATGTAGCAAAAAGTTTCCAGATATGGGTTCATACTTTTACGGTAAGAAAAGCGAGAAGTGTCTGTGGTGCGCTAAGTTCCCAGGCAGAGCAAAAAAGTAATATTTCTA
>Ga0315904_10008046_pt1 | contig 14015 bp, 10 predicted proteins | sample LakEriMetagenome_6_FD_203529 | JGI IMG/M metagenome (GOLD analysis project Ga0315904, IMG submission 203529) | Freshwater fungal communities from buoy surface, Lake Erie, Ohio, United States - Buoy 12 MA120 | ecosystem: Environmental > Aquatic > Freshwater > Lake | place: USA: Lake Erie, Ohio... | reverse complement strand
GGTATTGGTATGCGTTTGGTTTTGGATATGATTGCAGCACTGGGTGAAACCATTACGATTAGCAGCGAAGAAGGGCATGGCACTACGGTAACGATTTCCGTCTCGCTGGCAGATTAAAGATTATTGCTTCTTTTTGATAATAAATTCCTCTGCAGGATCTTTCAAGAGAATACTTGTTTCATCAATCATGTGACGCATTTCGCTGCTTTCCAAAGAGTCGAGCGACATATTCTTTAAGTAAAATGTGCTGATATTTTTGGCATCTTTCTGCCATCTGATAATCTTACATTGACAGCCGGCGTTCTCTACAGAATTAATGACTTCCTGAATATCGCCACCTTTTCCAACTTTCTGGTACACTTCCCTGATACCAATTATCCTGTTTTTAGTACCAACATCAAAACTCCAGGATGCAGAGATCGCATTCAGGAAAGGTTTACCAGGTTCTAAATTCATCAAACTATGCCTGGGAGATTCAACGATATCCTGATTATTCTTGATCCTGGAATGTATTGAGATCAATCCCGGCGCTTCAAACTGTATATAACCTGTGTGGTTAAAACTAGCTCCATATCGTTCATACGTGAAATACCCATTTTTGTACTTGATTTCAATTAGGTTGGTGACAACCTTATGGTATCTGTTTGGATCAGAAAGTCTGGCTTGAGGCGAGCCTATATAGCATATCCAAATACCCTCTAAACTATCAATCTCAGCCTTACTCACTTTATAGGGCAGTAGATTGAAGTCTTTTTTCAGATTTGTCCAGGCTTCATGCGCTCTTTGCTGTTGATACCATAGATAGATGCTGGCGAGAAGTAAAGCAAAACATGCTGGCACCAATACATTCCGAATCAGTTTATAGCGTCTGTCGATTCGCCCCTTCCGTTCATTTCTTAGATTGGCCAGGGTGATTTTTAGTTGCTGATTCTCTTGCAGTATAGAATAACTATCCTTGGGCAAGCTGGTCTCAGGGTCAGCAATGAGTAGGGGGTCCAGAGGTTGTTGTTCAAAAGCTTTTCTGCCAACGCCATATACATAGATATAACAGGTATCAACAAGAAACGGTCTGGGGTTAGCCACTAAGCCCATTAGGGCATCTTTGATCTGACCTCCGGTAATATCGTATTTCCTAAATGGGTATTGCTGCTCCTTACCTGCATCCGGTTCATAAGGGTGGTGTCCAAGCGATTCCGCGGTAAAAGGGAGCTGATTACTGATCTCGCTTAAGGTGATTGCAAGGCTTTCGTAGTTCTTTCTATTGGTATTTTGCACAACTTCCTTGCCTGTTTCTATCTGAAACTTGGCAATTGCCTGGTTGAGCAGGTATATGATCTCCTCTTTTCCTTTCTTTAAATTCAAGCTTAATTATTTGAAAATCAGTATTTTAAAAATTTCCGAAACAAAAAATCAGTTTCGGAAATTAGCAACTTTTTTTTGAATCATTAAAGAAAGCCTCTCTGTGTGCACTTCCCGTTTTCCGCGTGTTATTTTGACCGAACGATTTGCTAACCAAACCAAAACTCGGGTTCATATGAAAAAAAGAAAAGGCTTCCAGCTTTGCCTTTCGATAGCGTTGCTGTTGCTATCGGTTTTTCAGGCACATGCACAAGTTAAAACAATTAGGGGTACCGTCTATGATGAAAAAAATGCACCTGTTTCGGGGGCATCGGTTACGGTTAAGGGTACCACTACAACCAGATTAACCGATGATAAAGGGCAGTTCAGTATTCAGCTGCCCGCAGATAAATCGGTTTTGGTCATCAGTTTTATCGGCTATGAGAATAGCGAAGTGAAAGTAGGCGCCACAGAAATCCTGGACATCAAGCTAAAAGTAACTGCTACCTCTCTGGATAATGTTGTTGTGAATGCCCTTGGCTTCGAAACCAGAAAGGATAAGTTGGGTTATGCAACGAATAGAATCAGTGCTGAAGCGGTGAATAACTCCGGTGAATCAGGGCTGATTCAGGCCTTGGCAGGTAAATCATCCGGTGTAAGAATATCCCGTTCTTCCGGTGATCCTGGTGGCTCATCTCAAATATTGATCAGGGGCCAGAGTACGATTACCAGAAGTACAGATCCGCTAATTATTCTGGATGGTGTACCAGTAAGTGGTGATGCCAGAGGTGAATCATCTGGCGGTCAGATTGTACAGCAAAGCAGATTGAATGATATTAACCCCGATGATATTGCCAATGTACAAATTCTGAAAGGTGCATCTGCTGCTGCATTATGGGGAACGAGGGCGGCAAATGGTGTGATCATTATTACTACCAAAAAAGGAAGTTCTGGTGCTAAAGCCAATATCAATTTCCGTTCTACGATTTCATTTGATGAAGTGAGTGCTTTCTACGACCTCCAGACAACTTACGGACAAGGTAATAACGGTGCATGGGCAGCCAATGCGATCAGAACCTGGGGCGATAAAATTGCCAACAGGTCAGGTAATGCTGATGTGCTGAATACTGCAGGAGGATATTTCATAGGTAACACGGGAAGAACCATTTATCCCATCACGGCAAAAAACGCCAAGGATCTTTATGTTGATAAGAACTACCGCGACATTTTCCGTACGGGTTCTTTTATCGATAATGCGTTAAGCATCAGTGGTGGAGATAGCAAGTCAAATTATTTCATCAGTTTCAGCGACCTGAATCAAAAAGGTGTTGTAAGGAATAGCAGCGATTACAGAAGAACCAGCTTCCGCGTGAATGCAGGAAGAGAACTGAACAAATGGTTGAGTATCTCTAATAAAGCATCTTATGTATTAACATCTTCTAATCGTTTACAAGCAGGTATCAATAATGCTGGTTTATTAATCGGTTTGTTGCGTACGCCCCCTGATTTTGATAACGGAGATTTTGTTGGTCAATTTGTATCGGGTCCAGGTGGTGCTATCGTTGCCAATAGACATCGCTCTTATAGAAATGCCATTGGTTCGTCTACGAATCCTGGATTTAATAACCCACTTTGGGTAATTAATCAATTGCAAAATAAGTCGGTTGTAAACCGTTTTATTAACTCTGCTGAAATCAATATCAAGCCTGTGTCATGGTTTACGTTAACGACAAGAGCAGGTTTGGATTATTTTACAGACAGACAAACCAATTATTTCCCCTATTTCTCTGCAAATGCCATTACAGGACAATACAACAGAGAAGAGTATTCTGAATTTCAGTTCAACCTAGATGTTATTGGTAGAGCACAATATGATTTTAACGAGAAGTTTTCGGGTAATGCAACAGTTGGTTTCAACTACAATAGCCTGAAAACAACTACGCTTGGAGGTCAGTCCCTGAACTTCATCCTGCCTGAAGGTCCGCAGGATTTCAACAATGCTACTCCGGCAAACATTTCAACAGTAGATCGTTTCCTGAACAGATTAACCAATGCGGGTTATGCAAGTGTTGGTGCCTCTTGGGATGATCAATTGTTCTTAAATGCTACAGGAAGAGTGGAAGCTGCTTCAACTTTTGGTAGTCTTGCTTCTAAAACATTCTTTTACCCTTCTGCAGATATTGCCTGGCAGTTTACCAAGTTGAATGCACTGCAATCGGTTAAGTGGTTGTCTTTCGGTAAAGTAAGGGCTTCTTTTGGTGTGGTTGGTGTACAACCGCTTTCTTACAACACCGCTACTACGTTTACTGCCCGTTCATGGGGTGATGGTTTAGGTGGCGCATTGGACCCCGCTTTGTATGGTACAGGTTCTTATCTGCAAAATGATGATAGAGGTAATCCATTCCTGAGGCCAGAGCGCAAACAAGAAATGGAGTTTGGTGCAGACTTACGTTTCTTGAATAATAAACTGAGTCTTGGATTTACAGTGTATCAGAATGAGACCAAAGATGCTTTGATCTCCGTTACACAGTCTCCTGCAACAGGCTTCAATACTATTTATGCTAATGCGGGTACTATTGAAAACAAAGGTGTAGAAATCGATTTAGGATATAATGTTTTCCAAAAGAAAGATTGGTCATTAGATGTGAATCTTAACTGGACACGTAACAGAAACCTCGTAACGAATCTCAGCGGAGCCGGCTCAATTACCTTGGGTGGTAGTGCAGGTGTTTCATCAAGAGCGGTTGAAGGGTATGCATTAGGTGTATTGTTCTCTAATAAATTCCAGAGAGATGCAACAGGTAAAATGATATTGGATGCCAACGGTTTCCCTGCAGTTGATCCAACAGCAGCACCAATTGGTGATCCCAATCCTGATTGGAGAGGTGCATTTGGTTTCAACCTGAAATACAAGAATTTCTACCTGAATGCATTGGTAGAACATTCTCAGGGTGGTAAAGTAATTGATGGTACAGAGGGCGTTTTGCTTGACTACGGAACTTCTGCAGCAACAGGTTTTGAGAGAACCAGTGATGCGCCTTTGAGAAGGTATAATGGTTCTGTGATTCCTGCAGGTACTCCATTCCGTGGCAATATTCAGGATTTCGGAGGCGGTAATGTTGCTTTGGATCAGCTTTGGTATACAGGCCCCGGCGGTTGGTTCGGCAATGTGGGCGAGCTCTTCCTGCAAGATGCTACCTGGACAAGATTTCGTGAAGTCAACATCGGATATAATTTCAATAGTGCTTTACTGAAGAAGAAGCTAGGTATTAACTCTGTAGGTATTGAGTTAAGTGGCCGTAATCTTTTCCTGATCAGTAATGTCAATGGCTTTGATCCGGATGCGAATAACTCTGGTTCTACTTCAGGAAGAGGGGTGGTTTATTTCGTGAATCCACCAACACGTTCTTACCTGTTTACTATTAAACTTAACTTCTAAATGTATCAATCAGCCATTATGAAAAAGCATTTGATATATACAATACTGATAGCTGTCATTTTTAGTTCCTGCGCCAAGATGGTAGAAGGTATCAACAATGATCCTAACAATCCTACCGATGCAGACCCCAATAGTATGCTTACCAGCATTATGGTAGGTAATATGAATATTCAGGAAGGCGATCTGGCCCGATTTGCAGGCATGTGGTCTGGCCATTTCAGAGGATTTACACAGCAATACCAGAGTTATCATCAATACTCAGTAATTGCTAGAAACTTTGATGCAGCATGGCAGAGAGTGTATTCAGGATTGTACAAGAATATGATCATCCTGAAAGACAAAGCTCGTGCAGTGAATAATAGAAGAATGCTGGGTGTTGTGCAGGTGCTCGAAGCGAACCTGATGGGAACAGCAACAGCGGTATGGGGTGATATTCCATATACAGAAGCAGCCGATGATCGGTTCCCTAATCCCAAATTTGATGCACAGGCAGGTGTATATGCTGCAATTCAAACCTTACTCGATTCTGCAATCGTAAACCTTGGCTCTACAGCTTTTGTTGACTTTGCTGCACAGGATATTCATTTTGCCGGAAACATGACAAGATGGATTCAAACGGCAAATACGCTGAAAGCTAGATACTTTATGCACGTTAAGGATTATCCCCGAGCATTGGCGGCTGCACAAAATGGTATCAGTACACAAGCGAACAATTTTTTGGCACCACATAACAATACAAACAGAGGTGCCAACAATTTATACTTTCAGTTTTTGGCTTTAGACAGACCTAACTGGATAGATGCAAATGGTATGTATGGTGTGAACCTGATCAACCCTACCGGAAATAGATACAGAGGCAACGCAAAAACCAATGAAAGGGCACGCTGGAACTATTTCTATAACAGTGCCACTAATCTGAATTTCGCTGCAACAGGAACTGGCTTTTTCAACCATAGCACTTCTTTTCCTTTGGCAACGTTTGCAGAAAACCTCTTGATTCTTGCTGAAGCAGATACGCGTGTGAATGGTTTTACAGCTGGTCTTACGCGACTAAATACTTATCGGGCTTATATGAATACAGGCGCGTATATCAGTACTGCTTTTCTGACAACTGGTAACTGGAGATATGATGCCTATGTAGCTGCAGATTTTACTGCCGGAGGTATGGAAAATGGTGGTACATCGCCACTGGCACAAGACCGTGCTTTGCTGCGCGAAATCATAGAAGAGCGTTATGTTACATTCATTGGACAGATTGAAGGATTCAATGATCTGCGCAGGGTATTTAAAGAAACTGACGTTAGAATTGCTTTGCCTTTGAATTTTGGGACACAGTTTCCTCAGCGATTCCTGTATCCGCAGGTGGAGATTGATATGAACAAATCAACGCCAAATCCTATTCCTTCTGTGTTTGATCCAACTCCGGTTAATAGATAATACTGATATGATGCGCAAAAAAGGTTTCTCCGTTTTGGTATTGCTGTTAGGCATTGCATTCAATACGCATGCCGCTCCGCAAAAAGATACTGTACATGTTTTGTTTGTAGGTAACAGCTATGTGTATTATAATAATCTGGCCCAGATGATTGGGTTGATTACAGACAGTATCGATGTTAAATTGATGTGTAGAAAATCTACTGCAGGAGGCGCCACGCTTACTGAACATTGGAATGGTGCCAAGGGACTCTCGTCGCGTAAAGTGATTGAGAAAGGTAAGTTTGATATTGTAGTGATCCAAGATAACAGCATGTGGCCTATTCAGCATCCAGACAGTGTGTTGTTTAATGGTGAACGTTTCTGCAATTTGGTGAAGCAGTCAGGCGCCAAACCCTATATCTATAATACATGGGCAAGAAAAAAGACGCCGGAAACTCAAGCGCAAATCAATACTGTATATGAAGAAGTGGGGCGCAGGAATAAGGCTACGGTAGTACCTGTAGGAAATTGCTGGGCTAAAGCGATGGAGTTAAAACCTGATATCGAGTTATTCCATCCAGATGGTTCTCATCCATCACCACTTGGTACTTTTCTGATTGCGTTAAGTTTTGTGAAGAAAATTACCGGTAAACTACCTGCAAAGCTGCCTACGGTATACAATTACATCGATAGAGACGGAGAAACTTTTCGCATCATGCAGTTAACAGAGGCAGACATTCAGTTTTGTATGAAAGTTGTACAAACGGTCATCAGTGAATGATGCCGTAAACCATTGCTATGCTTAAAAAAATTCTTTCAAACCTGACTTTTTGGGTATTGCTGGCCATCACCTGCGGGGTCTTGGTAGGACATTTTTATCCTGCTACGGGTGTGGCCATGCAACCACTTGGTAAGTATTTTATTGATATCATTAAGCTCTTTATCAACCCTATTATCTTCCTCACTATCGTTACAGGTATATGTGGTATGGACAGCCTGAAGCGGGTGGGTAGGGTTGGCGGTAAAGCCCTGATTTATTTTGAAGTAATTACCACATTGGCATTACTTATTGGTATCGTAGTGGCACACTTTATCCAGCCAGGGGCTGGTGTAGATACATCAGGAGTGGGGGCAACAGATGTATCAAAATATAAAGGCGATGTGTCTGTGTCATGGATGCAGTTCTTCAAAGAGAATATTACCATTCAGGTATTGCTCTGTTCCATTCTCATCGGTATTTTACTGAGTAAGCTGCCCAGCAAGGAAAAAGTATTAAAGCCTGTCTACCTGGCTTCTAAATATGTTTTTAAATCTCTGCATTGGGTAATGAAAGCCGCACCAATCGGAGCTTTCGGCGGTATGGCTTTTACGATTGGTAAATACGGAGTTGCTACATTACTGCCTTTGGCCAAATTGATGCTTTGTGTCTACATTACCATGGCGGTGTTTATTCTGCTGGTACTTGGATCCTTGCTGAAGTTTTATAAGATTTCGCTCCTGGCTTTTTTGAATTACATCAAAAACGAATTGTTGATTGTGCTTGGCACATCTTCATCAGAAGCGGCATTGCCCTCTTTGATGGAAAAACTGGAACATATGGGCTGCCATAAATCAGTAGTGGGGCTTGTGGTGCCAACCGGTTACTCCTTTAATCTTGATGGTACGTCAATCTACCTCTCTATGGCTGTGCTGTTTCTGGCGCAGGTCTTTCAGATCGACTTGTCTGTACAGCAGATGCTGATGATTGTAGGTGTCTTGATGGTTACTTCTAAAGGTGCAGCGGGTGTTACCGGAAGTGGCTTTGTGATATTGGCTTCTACCTTAAGCGCAGTTAAAGTAATACCTGTGGAAGGACTGGCTTTGTTGCTTGGTGTAGATAGATTCATGTCTGAAGCAAGGGCTATTACAAATTTCATCGGCAATGGTGTTGCCACTATTTTCATTTCTTGTAATGAGAAACTCTTCGATAGGACAAGAATGTATAAGGCATTTCATATACATGCACAGCCCGCAACCATCAAAGCAAAAAGTAATCAATCCTTGGTAATGCAAGAGGAGAAAGCGGTATCCAGCGAGTCTGCCACTTGATCTTCATCGATAAGGAAATAGCCCACTAACTCAGATTATCGTATTTTGCGCGCCTGTTCAGGCCTGCCTGAACGCCTTGTATACAATCAGCATGTATGACTAAACAAAAGCACGATCTGCGCAGAGAACAGGCACTGGAGTACCACGCTTCCGGAAGACCTGGTAAGATTGAAGTGATTCCTACCAAGGAGGCAAAAACGCAGCGCGACTTATCACTGGCTTACAGTCCCGGCGTAGCTGAGCCCTGTAAGGAAATTCATCAGAACAAAGAAGAGGTCTATAAATACACCGCCAAGGGTAATCTGGTAGCGGTAATCACCAATGGTACAGCAGTACTGGGTTTAGGTGATATTGGCCCTGAAGCAAGTAAACCTGTGATGGAAGGAAAGGGTGTTTTGTTCAAAATATTCGCTGATATTGATGTGTTCGATATCGAGATCAATGAAAAAGATCCCGAGAAATTCTGCCAGATCGTAAAATCTTTGGAGCCCACTTTTGGCGGTATCAATTTAGAAGATATCAAAGCGCCTGAATGTTTTTACATCGAACGAAAACTGCGCGATGAACTGAATATTCCTGTGATGCACGATGATCAGCACGGTACAGCCATCATCAGTGGTGCAGCTTTGCTGAATGCATTGGAGTTACAAAAGAAGAAGGTTGATAAAGTTCGTATCGTGATGAATGGTGCGGGTGCTGCAGCAATGGCTTGTGCACAGATGTATATAGCATTAGGTGCCAAGCACGAAAACTTTATCATGTTCGATAAAGATGGTGTTTTGCATGAAGGCCGTACAGATCTGGATGAAATCCGCAGAAAATTTGCGGTGAAAAAAGCTGATTGGGATTTGTCTAAGGCCATGAAGGATGCTGATGTGTTTGTGGGTTTGAGCGTAGGTAATGTGGTAACGCAGGATATGATCAAATCCATGGCCAAGCGTCCAGTGGTATTCGCGTTGGCCAACCCTAATCCAGAGATTACATATGATATGGCTGCGGCTGTGCGGGAAGATTTGATTATGGCTACAGGCCGTACCGACTTCCCCAATCAGGTAAACAATGTATTGGGTTTTCCCTACATCTTCCGCGGAGCATTGGATGTGCGTGCACGCCAGATCAATGAAGCTATGAAGCTCGCGGCCGTACGTGCTTTGGCTGAGCTGGCCAGAACACCAGTGCCGGATATTGTGAATATGGCCTATAACCAAAAGAACATGTCTTTTGGTCCTGAATACATCATTCCTAAACCACTCGATCCCCGTTTGCTGTCAACCGTAGCACCCGCTGTAGCCAAAGCCGCTATTGAATCTGGTGTGGCGCAGAAAAAGATTGAGAATTGGGATGCGTATGTGGTAGAGCTGAACAGAAGATTGGGATTGGATAATCAGTTGTTGCGTGTATTGGGTAATAAGGCACGCAGAGATCCTAAGCGACTGGTATTTGCTGAAGCAGATAACCTGAAAGTGATTAAAGCAGCCAGCATCATTTATGATGAAGGCATCGCTTACCCTATTTTGCTGGGTGAAGAAGACAAGATCCGCCGTATTGCCGATGAGCATGATATCGATATCACAGAACTGCCCATTATAGACCCGCGTAGCAAGGAGATGGAAGAGAAGCGTCATTTTTATGGTGAACTCTTCTTCAAAAAGCGTCAGCGTAAAGGCTATAACCACTACGAGAGTATGAAGATCATGAAAGACCGCAACCACTACGGTTGTATGATGGTGGAAACAGGCGATGCAGATGCCATGATCTCCGGCTTAACCAGAAACTATGATCAGGCTATTCGTCCTGCATTGCAGATTATCGGTACAGAAGAAGGCGTGAAGAAAATTGCCGGTATGTATTTGCTGCTGACCAAGAAAGGTCCTTTGTTCCTGGCAGATACCACCGTTAACTTCAATCCTACTGCAGAAGAACTGGCAGATATCGCCATGCTGGTGGCCAAGGAAGTACGTCATTTCAATATCACACCACGTATCGCCATGCTGAGCTACAGCAATTTCGGCAGCAGCCAGTCGCCCGAAGCCAAATTGGTGGCAGAAGCAACACATATTCTCAAACAACGCAATCCTTCTTTGATTGTAGATGGTGAAATTCAAGCCAGCCTTGCTTTCAATAAGGAAATCATGCGCGATAACTATCCTTTCAGCGAGTTGGTGGATGAAGATGTAAACGTTCTCATCTTCCCCAACCTAACTGCTGGTAACGTGGCGTACAATCTCTTGCGCGAGATTGGTGGTGCAGATGCCATTGGTCCAATTCTACTGGGTTTGAAGAAGCCCGTGCACGTATTGCAATTGGGTAGTACCGTGCGCAATATCGTGAACATGGCCCTGGTGGCAGTGGTGGACGCGCAATTGAAAAGCAGGGTAGATACCGATGATATGATTCAGCGCAGCAAATGGTGGCAACGTTTAAAGAAAAGAAAACGGTAAATTCGCCACATGAAATTCTTTACCCACTTCGGTGCATTCCTCCTCATGCTCAAAGCGATGTTCACCAAACCGGAGAACTGGCGCATGTATTGGAAGGAATTGATGCACCAGTGTGTGGAGATTGGTGTTGGCTCTCTGCCTATTGTTATCATCATTTCTGTATTCCTTGGAGCCGTTACCACTGTGCAAACAGCCTATCAGCTGGTGAGCCCATTGGTGCCCAAGCAAACCATTGCACAGATTGTGCGTGATAGTGTGATCCTGGAATTATCGCCAACCGTTGTCAGCATTGTATTGGCTGGTGTGGCGGGAAGTAAAATTGCCAGTGAATTGGGTAACATGCGCACAACAGAGCAAATTGATGCTTTGGAAATTATGGGCATCAATACACATACTTATTTGATCCTGCCCAAGATATTAGGTGCTTTAATTGTTGTTCCCTGCTTAATTGTTTTGTCAGCAGTATTAGCCATATGGGGCGGACGTGTAGCAGGTAGTGCTGCAGGTATTCTGGCTACCGATATCTTCGATGCTGGTCTGCGCCAGAACATAGTTTTCTATAACATCAATTTTGCTTTATACAAAGCCTACACATTTGCCTTTATCATCAGCAGTGTACCGGCTTATTACGGTTATCATGTGAAGGGTGGCGCGTTGGAAATCGGTCGCGCCAGTACCAGTGCCGTGGTGGTGAGTTGTATCCTCATCCTATTTGCCGATTATGCATTGGCCGCCTTGTTGCTCTGATTTTTCTTTTTATTGTGATGGTTCTTGCGTGGCATTGAGTAACTTTCCATCAAACGATTGAAGTGAGTCCACAATTTGCACGCGTCAGAGCCCTGCTCATGCATCCCATCAAATACCGTTTGTTTTTATTCAGCAAACTGCCCATGGCTTTTCTGGCAGGCTTACGCATGACCAAACTTGAGGAAGCGATTTGTACGATCTATGTAAAATATCGCTGGCTCAACACCAACCCATTTTCCAGCATGTACTTCGCCGTACAGGCTATGGCTGCAGAAATGAGTACCGGTGTCTTATGTCTGGCCAATATCCACGGCAGAAAGCCGGGCTGTAGTATGCTGGTGGTGAAAATGGAAGCCGAATTTCAAAAAAGGGTAACAGGATATGTGCATTTCACCTGTGCAGACGGCTTGGCAGCACAGGCAGCTATTGAAAAAGCCATTGCCACGGGCGAATCGCAAACTATTGTGATGCGCAGCGAGGGGGTAAATGATAAAGGCGAACTGGCAGCGGTGTTTCTGATTACCTGGTCATTTAAAGCAAAAGGAAAATAAGTATGCGCATCAGTTTTCATGGAGCGGCACAAACAGTAACAGGTAGTAAGCACCTGCTGAATTTGAAGAATGGTCACAATATTCTTCTGGACTGCGGTATGTTTCAAGGCATGGGTAAGCAGACTTTTGAAATGAATATGCATTGGGGTTTCGATCCCACCAGCATCAATTACCTCATTTTGTCCCATGCGCATATTGATCATTCCGGGTTAATTCCCAAATTGTATAAAGATGGATACCGAGGTCCTATCTATTGTACTCCTGCCACCCAGAAACTGGTTACTATTCTTTTAGAAGACAGTGCAGAGATTCAGCGTGATGATACCCGCTTCACCAATAAGAAGAGAGCCAGAATGGGCCTGCCGCCCTATGAGCCCATGTATTCAGTTGAAGATGCACAGGCAGTGGTGTCTTTATTTGTACCTATCGAATATGGCGATTGGTTTCAGGTATGTGATGGTGTGGAAGCCATGTTCACAGATGCAGGGCATATCATTGGCAGTGCCTCAGTGCATCTCAGGATTAAAGAAGATGGTAAGATTACAGCGCTTACATTCAGCGGAGATATTGGCCGCTATCGCGATGATATTTTACGCTCGCCGGAAACTTTTCCTCAGGCAGACTATATCATCATGGAAAGTACTTATGGCAACAGCCTGCACGATGAAGTACACAATTCTATTGATACTTTTCTGCAGTGGATAGACCATACCTGTCTGCAGAAAAAAGGCAAGCTCATTATACCGGCATTCAGTGTGGGTAGAACACAGGCTTTGCTTTTATTACTGAATCAGCTGGAATTGGAACGCAGATTACCACCACTGAAAATTTTTGTGGATAGTCCGCTCAGCAGAGAAGCTACAGCAGTAATCAAATCTTATCCGCAATACTTCAACAATCGCCTGCAGAAAATCATGTTAAGCGATGCAGATCCTTTCGATTTTAAAGGGTTGCATTTTATTGAGAACGCAGAAGAAAGCAAGCGCTTGAATGAGCTGAAAGAGCCCTGTATCATTATCTCTGCAAGTGGTATGGCAGATGCAGGCCGCATTAAGCACCACATCATGAACAATATTGATAACCCCAACAATACCATTTTGCTGGTGGGCTATTGCGAGCCTCGTTCATTGGGTGGCAAACTGATGGCAGGCGTGAAAGAAGTGCGCATTTTTGGCGAAGATTTTAAAGTAAAAGCCGAAGTGGGTAGTATGCGCAGCATGAGTGCCCATGGCGATTATGATGATCTGTTGCAGTGGCTTACTTGTCAGAACAAACAACAGATTAAGCAGCTATTCCTGGTGCATGGCGAGGCGGATGTGATGGCCGATTTTAGTCACCGCTTACGCCGAAAAGGCTTTGAAGTGGTGATGCCGGAAATGCACGAATCATTTTCAATCTAGTGCTTATGATACACCCTAACTGGAACGATATATACACCGTGCTGGCCGCTTTTTTGGCGGGTAGCATGCTTGGGTTGGAGCGAGAGTTTCATAGTAAACCGGCAGGTTTCAGAACCATGATCCTGATAACCGTGGGTTCTACCTTGTTTACCATGTTGTCTGTGGGCTTGAGTGCCAGCGGCGACCGTATTGCGTCCAATATTGTAACCGGTGTGGGGTTTATTGGTGGTGGAGTTATTTTTAAAGAGGGGCTTAACGCGCGTGGTATTACTTCTGCTTCAGCTATTTGGCTGGCTGCAGCCATTGGTATGTCCATAGGGTTTAAGCATTTTGAACTGGCTTTTGTTGTGACCATTCTGGCTTTATTGGTCTTGATTTTTTTGACACGGTTCGAAAAGCGTGTACATCGCTGGAATGAAGAGAAGTTCTATAAAGTGAGTTTTGTGCGCGATGTGGATGCCAAGGAAAGCATTGAAGGATTTTGTAAAAGAAAACGCATCGCCTTTGAGCGTGTGAAATTGCTGAAAGACAATAATGGCATTACCGTAATCTATAAAGTTGAAGCCGGCCATAGCAGACACAGACAATTGGAGGC
>Ga0315904_10008045_pt1 | contig 14016 bp, 5 predicted proteins | sample LakEriMetagenome_6_FD_203529 | JGI IMG/M metagenome (GOLD analysis project Ga0315904, IMG submission 203529) | Freshwater fungal communities from buoy surface, Lake Erie, Ohio, United States - Buoy 12 MA120 | ecosystem: Environmental > Aquatic > Freshwater > Lake | place: USA: Lake Erie, Ohio... | reverse complement strand
GGGGCGTGATGAAGCACTGGAAATCGGCGGCAGTGGTGGTGTGGCCTGCCCTTTTCTTCTTCCTGTTTCACAGCATTTTTCCGAACAAACAAGAGCGGTTCATTCTGCCCATCGTGCCGTTGCTGATCGTCGCGGGACTTGCCGGATTGCAGGGGTTTGAGCAGGTGCGGTGGCAGCGGTTGCTGTGGCGCATCGGCTGGGTCATCAACGCGGTAGCTCTGGCGGTGTTGACGCCCGCAACGTTCAAGCGGTCGCGGATGGATGCCATGGACCGGCTGCATGCGTACGGAGACGTGCAGAATTTCCTTGCGGTTCAAGTGGACAGCGGGGCCTTGCCTCCGCAGTTTTATTGGGGCTCTTGGACGCGGTACTGGACGACGGACGGATCCACATCCCCTGAGGAGGATAAGCGCATTTACTGCAGTTCTGACCGCCCCCCGGATGCCGTGCTGTTCTACGGGGATCAGGGGATTCCGGCGGCCGTTGCGCGGTACAAGGTGCTTTATCCGACGCTGGAGTTTGTCGAAGAGGTGCCTGCGGGTTGGCTCGACCGGTTCGTGCATGGGCTCAATCCCATCAACTCCGTAGAGCGCGTGGCCATCTATCGGATTGCGCCGGCCTTGGAGTGCGCGGAACGGTGAGCCGTACTTTCGCGGCATGAAGCAAGGACGTTACAGTTGGCTGGTCGGTGCGTTGTTCCTCCCCCTCTGCGGGCAGGCCCAATATCCTGGGTGGCAGCAGCAGGCCGACTACACGATGGAGATTGACCTGGATGTGGCCACCCGACGGTTTGCCGGCTCATCAGAAATTCGGTACACGAACGCCAGTCCAGACGCGCTGAATAGGCTGTATATCCACTTGTTTTTCAATGCGTTTCAACCTGGGAGCAGCATGGATGTGCGGTCCCAAATGCTTCCCGACCCCGATCCGCGTGTGGGTGCCCGGATTGCGGCGTTGCCCCCGGATGAATGGGGACAAATGCGCGTGGAATCCATGCAGGTGAACGGTGTCCCGGTGCAAGCGATGGCGCACGAGGGGACCGTGCTGGTGGTGGATTTGGCCCGAGCGGTGCAGCCGGGCGAAACCGCAGTCGTGGCGTTGAACTGGACGGGGCGCGTGCCGCGCCAAATCCGAAGGAGCGGCTGGATGAACCGCGAAGGGGTAGAATTCTCCATGGCCCAATGGTATCCCCGGATCTGCGCCTACGACCAAGACGGCTGGCATCCGAATCCCTACATCGGCCGCGAGTTCCACGGCGACTTCGGACGCTTCGATGTCACCATCCGGCTCGCCCCGGGCTACGTAGTGGCCGGGACCGGCGAAAACACAGCGTCGAACAGCCTCGAAACCGGGGTATGGCGCCTGCAAGCGGACCGCGTCATCGACCACGTCTGGGCCGCGGATCCGGACTTTGTCAGGCTGGAATCGACCACAGCGCGCGGCACAGCACTCGAATTCGTCCACGAAGCGGACTCCGCGTACCGGGCGGCGTGGGAAGCCCTCCCCTCCTACACCGCCAAGGCCTTTGATTGCCTCGAAGCCCTTGTGGGCCCCTACCCCTATCCCCGGTATGCGGTGATCCAAGCCGGCGACGGGGGCATGGAGTACCCGATGGCGACGCTCGTCACCGGACATCGGAGCTTGAAGAGCTTGGTCGGAGTCACGGTACACGAGCTCTCGCATTCCTGGTTTCAAGCCGTTTTAGCCTTCAACGAATCGCTGCATCCGTGGATGGATGAGGGATTTACCAGCTACGCCACCGAAGTGTGCTTCAACCGGTTGTTCCCCGATCCCACATCGCGGTTGCATGCGGAAGCCTATTCGAGCTACATCGAACTTGCGCGCTCGGGCAAGGAAGAGGCCCTGACCACCCATGCCGATCGCTACAAGACAAACACTGCGTATGGCGTCGCCTCCTATTCCAAGGGAGAAGTCGTGCTTGCGCAGCTGGGTGGCGTTGTCGGTGCCGACGTGCGGGATGAAGCACTGCGAACGTTTTACAAGGACTGGGCCTTTCTGCATCCAGGCCCGTCCGATTTTGCCCGGAGCGTGGAACGCACTTCGGGCATGGAGCTCGACTGGTACTTCAAGTATTTTGTAGAAACCACTGAAAAAGTGGACATTGCAGTGGATCAAGTGAGGTTTTTAGACGATTCTGTGCAGGTGGTGTTGCGGCGCAACGAGGAAATCCCGGTGCCTGTCGACCTCCTCGTGGTAGGACACGATGGAACGCGTACCGCCTACCACATCCCCATCGATCTGCAATATGGCCACCGCCCGCTGGGGCCGGAGGAGCGGCTTGCGTCGGATTGGCGGTGGCCCGATGTGACCTATACCCTCACATTTCCGGCCGTGGGTCCGCCTCAAGAGGTGGTGGTCGATCCTGCCAAATGGTGGGCAGATGTGCGCCGCGAGAACAACGTTTGGCCCGCTCCGCCCGCGGAAGGAAAAGCGAAAAAGAAGCGCAAGAAGTAATGTACACGAACCGGTGGTCTTTTTTCGTCGCGTGGCCCGTGGCGACGCTGTTGCTGTGTGTGTTAGGGCCGATTCGGGTGTACGATGGGGCAGGGCTGCCGATCACGTTGCAGTCCATTGCGGTGGTGCTGGTGCCCCTACTGTGGGGCAGTCGCGTAGGGCTGGCTTCGGTGGTTTCCTACCTGCTGCTCGGGGGGCTCGGATTGCCCGTCTTTGCTTTAGGAACGTCGGGATTTGACCGCTTTGCAGGTGCAACCGGTGGCTTTTTGTTAGCCTTTCCGCTGGCTGCGGGCATGGTCGGTCTTGCTGCTGAATCGCTCCTCCCCGTCCGGACAGACACCTCGTACCGCATGTCGCGGCTGCTCCTGACCACCACCCTGCTCGCAGCCGCGGGCCAAACCCTCACCGCCGCCCTCGGAATCTTGTGGTTTGACTCCATCTCGGGTCCCTCGTCCGGCGGCTTCGGGAGTTGGATGCACCTGCTTCCCGGTCTGGCATTGAAGTCCATCGCGGCGGGCCTCGTTGTGCTCATCTGTGACCGCTTGTACCCTCCGAAGGCGGTAGCCGGTCTTTTCGTGCTTGTTGCCGCCTCGCCAACTGTCCTCCTCGCCCAGACTTCATCGCTTTCAAACCCATCTTCCATCATGGAAATCAAGCGTGTAACGGACCATCATTCGTTTGCCCGCCCGAATGAGGCGGTCGTCACCCACCTTTCCTGGAATGCCCAGGTGCACTTTGACACCCGGACCATTGAGGCAAACGCCACATGGACCGTGGAAGCCGCCGAAGGGGCCGAATCGGTCCGATTTGATGTGCGCGACCTCACAATAGCCTCCGTTCGGGTCGACGGGAAGCCGGTGACCTTCATCTTGGGCCCCGCGGCCCCGTTCATCGGGCAGCCACTCGAGGTTCCTGTGACCGCGGGCACGCACCAGGTGGAGATTGAATACGTGACATCGCCTCAGGCTGCGGCCTTTCTTTGGGTCGAGGGCACTTCTCCCTTCCTTTTTACCCAAAGCCAGGCCATCCTCGCGCGCACCTGGATTCCGTGCCAAGACAGCCCCGGCGTCCGGTTTACCTACGATGCCCGGGTATCCGTGCCGCAATCACTTCTTGCGCTCATGAGCGCCGAGAACCCTACGAAGCGCGCCGAAAACGGCGTGTACACTTTTCGAATGGATTCGCCCATTCCGTCGTATTTGCTGGCTCTTGCCGTGGGCGACGTGGAGTTCAAGGCCATCGGCCCGCGCACAGGGGTCTATGCGGAACGGGGCGTCCTCGAGAAAGCGGCTTCCGAGTTCCGGGATGTGGAGCGGCTCGTAGAGGCCGCTGAATCGCTTTATGGCCCCTACGCTTGGGGGAGGTACGACGTGCTGATGTTGCCGGCTGCATTCCCGTTCGGCGGGATGGAAAATCCGCGATTGACGTTCTGCACGCCGACGATCCTTGCGGGAGATCGAAGCCTGGTGTCCTTGGTGGCACATGAGTTGGCGCACAGCTGGAGCGGAAATCTCGTGACAAATGCGACTTGGGATGATTTTTGGCTCAACGAAGGCTTCACGGTCTACTTCGAATACCGCATCATGGAGGCCGTTTACGGGTCAGACTTCAGCGAGATGCTCGTTGCGCTCAGTCGCCAGGGGCTTGCGGACGAGGTACACTCCATGCTCTCGGACCGGCCAGCCGACACGCATCTGAAGCTGCATCTGAAGGACCGCGATCCGGACGACGGCATGAATGCGATTGCGTATGACAAAGGCTACTTCTTGCTGCGCCGCATCGAAGAGGTGGTCGGACGGGAGGCATTCGATGGATTCCTGCGCACGTACTTCGCTACCAACGCCTTTTCATCGATGGACACCGAGCGGTTCATCGGCTACTTGAATGCCCAACTGCTCACCACCGAAGCTTCGCGTGCGGCGGTCGACGCGGCTTCGTGGATTTATGCGCCAGGGCTCCCGGCGAACTGTCCGGAAGTGGTGAGCGAGCGCATTGTGGCTGTAGACCAAGCTGTGGCAGCATTCGCGGCGGGCAAGCTGAGTGCGTCCGCGTTGCCTTGGGAAGGTTGGGGTTTTCAGGAGCGGTATCGGTTCCTATCCAACCTGCCGGCATCGACTTCGCTCGAAGCCGTGCAAGCGTTGGATCAAGCGTGGCACATCACATCGACGGGCAACTACGAAGTACTCTTTGCTTGGCTCAAATGCGCCATCGAGCACAGGTACACGCCGGCCTATACACGCCTTGACGCCTTCCTCGTGGAGGTAGGCCGCCGGAAGTTCATCGTGCCGCTCTACGAAGCCATGCTGCAATCGAACCAAACCGAGCTCGCCCTCGCCATCTACGAGCGCGCCCGCCCCGGCTACCACAGCGTGGCCACTGGGACCCTGGATGCCTTGCTCGGCCTTTAAGGATCAGCGAATCACCGTGACGAACCCCGAAACTTCCTTGCGATCACCTGACTGACTGAGGCTGTACAAGACAACTTGGTATGCGTAGGTGCCGTTCGGAGTGTAATGCTCTGAATCATTGCCGGCTGGACCGTACCAAACGTCCTCTACATCTGTGGTCTCGAACACCACTTCTCCCCAGCGATTCAACACCGTCAAGGAGAATCTTGAAGGGTCAATATCTGAACCGTACACCCGAAATGCATCATTTACGCCGTCATTGTTCGGTGTGAATGAGGTGGGAATGAAGAGATTGAACAAGTCCAGAACCTCTACTGTGCGAATGACCGACGCTGAGCAGCCATTCTCATCGGTTACGGTCAGCATCACGGGATACAGACCTCCTTGGTCGATGGGAAACTGAAACTCAACATCTGGCAAGTCACTTGTGCCGAAAGGGTCATTCACGTTGAACACCCATTCCCATGCCACAACATTCGGAGAGTTCACCGATTCAAAAGCCACTTCGGTGTCAGGCGCCTGTGCCGGTTGAGGAGATGCCGTGAATCCTACAAAGGGTGGGGTATAAATGGTGATGTAATCGGATTCCGTCTCTTCGTAGGTACAACCTAACAAGGATTGGATGGACAGTGAGACGGTGTAGGTTCCAGGAGCGAGGTAGCTGTGGATGGGCGACCATTCGGTGCTACCTGTGCCATCCCCAAAATTCCATTGGGCCCCATTCAATGCTGCTACATCCGCATCGAGCTGGAACTGGAGGGTGCCCGGTACGCAACTGCGGGTGGTATCTGCAAAAAAAGTCGCAGGAATCGGTGTCTCGATGACGACCTCCATGCACGCGGTCGCAACCGGAGTTGTGCAATTGTCTGAAAGGGTCACGCAGTATGTGCCCGTCGCTGGGGGGTAATCCACCCACTGATCCTGTGGAACTGTGGCCAAGGTGTTGCCATCCCATGTCCATTGGTATGTGTAGCCCATCCCGCTGCCACCAGCCGCTCCCAATGCTTCGAGCGTCGTAAAGCTGCCCCCGCAAATCAAGTCCGTTCCGTCGAGGTCAATTTCGAGCGAATCGTAAACGTTCACCGTCAATGCATAGGGAGCAGATGTGCACCCGAATGCATCTTCCGCATAAACCGAATACGTGGTGGTCACGGTGGGTGAGACGGTGACGGTTGACCCTACCCCGACGCCGTTGTTCCAGTGGTACGTCCAGGTTCCGGCTGGGTCCATTGCAGATGACACGCTCAAGCTAGCCGCAGCATCGATGCAGATGGTCGGCGCAGGCGGAAGTGTGATGGTCATCGCAGGCGGCGGGGTGAGGACGATGGGGAAATCATAGCTGCACCCTTCGGTGTCGCTGAGCTCTAACGTGTAATTGCCCGGATCTAACCCGTCAATGACGGTCAGGCCACCATTCGAACTGAGGTTGTACGCAAGTGTGCCCCCTTCGCTGAGCACCACATTCCAGGGCCCTTCCGATGGCAATTCATCGATGTCCACGGTGATTTCTCCATCGTTGAGGAAGCAAGAGGGCTGCTGAACTTCATAGGAGAATGCAAAGCCGGGGAGTACCTGCACTTCGTCATCGGTGCCGCAGTTCTCCATGCCCAGAGGCTCCACCAGCAATGTGTACGTCATCGGGGTACCATCGAATTGCAGTACCGTAGGGTTGGGCACATTCGGATTGTCCAAATAATCCGTAGGAGACCACGTCCAAGAATAGCCACATGTAGAGGGGCCTCCGCACGTCGTACAAATCAAGATAGGAGGATAAAACCCAGAACCACATGATATACTTCCATCCGAATCGATGCTCACCGTCAAGCAACCGGATGGATTCGTGGCCGTGTACACTTGCCCGGTGAGGTCACCGCTCAAAGGCCCCGCAAGGACCGGAGAGGCCGTGCTTCCCCCGTCGTAGACATAAAACTGGTCGAAGATGGCGTTTTCTACTTGGCCTTGGTCGAATGACAGCGTAATCACCGTGCCATCCCCTGGCGTGTCTGGACAGAACACCTGTTCTTGGTAATCGTTGTCCCCGTAGCACATTTCGAAGGTGCCCTCTACTCCACCACAGCCGGACACAATGCCATCCGCAAACGAGCCCATCAAGGTGACCGGGTCACCGCAAAACACCACATCCGGTCCCGCTGTGATGGAAGTCCCTAAGCCTGGAACAACGTTGATGACCACTGTGGTGTCCCAGGTGCACCCGAAGTTGTTCACGAGTACGTAATCGAACTCATACTGCCCAGGGACATCGAATTCAAGTTCCACGTAGTCCGCCGAGGCATCGATGGATTCAATGCCGACGTCTCCCAGAGAAACGTTCCAGTAGCTCGAATCGGCCTCTAACCCGATTTCAGGTGTGAACGTGGTGACCCCAGGCACAATCAAGGGGTTGAATGCCAAATTCCAGTTGAACAGGAATCCATCATCCCCGAGCCACTGATCGTGGATGTACAGCGTCCAAATCCCGTTCAATGGGCAACCTACCAAGGAGCAAAAGTCCTCGCAGGGCAGGTATGACCCACCCGGGACCGTGCCCCCTCCTACCGCCGGATTCGACGGGTCATCGATGATATACTCCGCATCGGGAGTCCACGTGTAATCGTATCCGACGGGAGGTGTTGAGAAGGGCTCACCGAGGTCGTTTCCGCCCAGGTCTGGATACATACAGCCTGTTGCATCCGGACCGCCGCTCGGACCATTGTCGAGCAGGAGCATCTGTTGACCATTCGGGCATTCGAGCCAAATGGTCAAATCTCCGATGAACGTGTGCTCCAAGTTGGCTGTGATGGAGAGGATGTCGTCGCATTCGGTGACCATTTGGTCCGCATCGAAAAAGTCAATGGGCATTTCCGAATCGAACGGGACGTTGGAGTTGTCCGGAAGGTTTTGGTCCTCAGAAACCGATTGCGGCGGCAACGCCGTCCATGTGACACTCTGGAACGGATCCCCGTTCAAGTATCCGGGGGATCCAGCACACAGCGGACTCGTAAACTCGGTATTGAAAATGGGCAACGTGCTGACAAGGACTTGGTAGGGCTCGAGATTGATGGAGCCGCACCCGTTTTCATCCTCCACGACCAGCGTAACCAAATACTCCCCCGGTACCGCATAGGCATGGGTGCCCACCGGGTTCGACGACGCGTCAATCGTACCATCCCCCCAATTCCAAATCCACGTTGCCAGTGGCGATGCATCCGGTTCCGAAGAGGAACCATCAAATGTCAATGCTTCGTTCGGGCAAACCCCTACGCTTTCAAGCCCCTCGAAGGGCTCCGGATTGATCAACTCAATGCCCGATTGGGGATAGGTGCACGGCGTCACACATTCCAGTTCTGCAACCCAACCGATGTCTCCGCCCGTCGCATTGTTGTTGACAAGGAAACGGAAGGTGAGGCATCCCGTCGGGTTGTTGATGGACGCCACTGCCGTGGTCCCGAGAAACACGTTGCCTGTGCCCGCTCCGATTTCCGGAGCAGCTGTGGAGTTCCCGTCGTAGATGATGAGGACGTCGCTGTTGTTCGGGTTGGGGTTCGTTTGGAGGTCAAAAACCGTGAAGGTCACGGAAATGGCATCGCCCGGAGTGTCTGGGCAAATCGTGATGGTGTAATCGGTGTTTGTGTAGGGCCCGCCATTCGGGTCTCCCTCGTCTCCGTCATCGATGAAAACGCCGGCACAGGTGGTTGCATTGCCGTCCCCCATTTGGACCACCTGGGCCTGGGTTTCAGCAAAAGCAGCAATGCAACTGAATGCGAGAAGACACAGAGAGCGAATGTTCATCGGATGAGCGTAACGAAGCCGGTGATTTCTTTCCGTTCGCGGGTTGCGAGCGAACGGGTTTCGATGATGTAGGTATATGTTCCGTTGGGCGCGAAGTAACCCCCGCCCTGCACATCTCCCACCCACGCGCCTTCCAGATCGGTCGACGCGTACATCAGGTTGCCCCAACGGTCCAGCACATGGATAGAGAAGTCCGAAGGATCGATGTCGGTACCCGAGAACTGCCACGCATCATTCAAGCCGTCCATGTCCGGTGTGAAGGTGTTCGGGACGAACAGCATGAAGGACTCTGTGACGCGAATGGAGCGGGTAACTGCATCCGTACATCCCAGTTCGTTTTCCACCGTCAGGGTGACGGCATAGTCGCCTGGAGCTTGCGGGAACGTGAAGACCGGATTCCATTCGGTAGATGATCCGAGCCCGGCAAAGTCCCAGGTCCAATCGATCAAGTCTTCAGAAAAATTGGTGAACTCGACACGGGTTTCAGGAAGTGCTGTCAAATAAGGACTTGCAGCAAAATCCGCGAAGGGCGGCGGCGCAACCGTCACTTCCCATGGGATGTCCGTCGTAGAAATGCAGCCGTCGAAAGAAGTCAACGTGACTGACGTGGGAAAAGTGCCTGCTGCAATGTACGTGTGCACCGCACTTCCATTCGATGTGGAGGATGTTCCATCGCCAAAGGTCCAAACGGCAGCAGCGACTTCCGCGGATGGCACCGCCAAGTTGAATTCTACCGTCAACGGAAAACAGCCCCCCAGCGTGTCCCCGACGACCGACGCATCCAAGGATTCAGCAACGATGACCTCAACACATCCTGTCACAGCCGGCGTTTCGCAGGCATCCGTGACCTCAATGCAATACGACGATGTGACGGATGGAATGACCTCTCCATAGGATACTGAATTGCCAAACCCCGGGTTCGGGCTCCACGCATAGCTGTACGGAGCAAGTCCTCCCGATGCAGCAGAAACCCCCGTTTCAACTCCTATGCCGGAACATGTGGTGACCGGTTCCATAAAGGCCACGTTGAGGGGCGAAAGCAAGATCACACCCACCGATGCCTCGGGCGTAGAGCACCCTTCTGCGTAGGTCGCGAACACCGTGTAGACCGAAGATGCACCCGGACTTACGGCGAGTTGAGCACCTGCGTCCCCCGTGGACCATTGGTAGGTCGTTCCAGGCTGGATGGGTTCTAAGGCGGCCATCAAAACGGCAGTCCCGTCGATGCAGATCGTGGTGTCCGAGGACACCATCAACTCGGGAATCACGGGTTCCACCAAATTCAAATCGAGGACCCGGGTACAGTTTGCATCGCTGACTTCGACCGTTACGCTGCCACCAGAAAGTCCATCCACGAGGACGGGATTGGCAGGATTCGATACAAAAGCGGTTCCAGCGAGCACTCCCCCCACAGCTACCTCGACGGTCCAGGGCCCTGCAGAACCTGTCGGGACGATGAGCACTTCCACAGAGCCATCGTTTCCGAAGCATGTCGGGTCGGTGGCTGTCGCGTCGATCTCGAAAGCCGGGGATACCACGACTTGGTCAGATGCCCCACAGCCCGGGAGGAAACTCCACTCCCCGGTCACGGTAAAGGTCGTCGGCACGTCCAACTGATTGATGACCGGTGAGGCGCCACTCGCTCCCGAAAGGAGATTGGCAGGGGTCCACGTCCAATCGATTCCGCCGGCATTCGTGCAGGAAACGACCCATTCCCAGGGAGTGTAACCTGCACTTACACAATCCACAGAGAAATCAGGCGTCACCTGCAAAGTGATGCACCCGGTCGGATTGCCCGCTGTGAACACCAACCCTCCGAGTTGGCCCGCATTGCCGTAGTACGGCGCCTGCACCAGCAGCGGTGACGTCACATCCGGACCATCGAAGACATTGACTTCGTCCCACCCCACTTCTACCTGTCCTGCAAGGAACTCAATGGACAAGAATGTGCTTCCCGCGTTCGGCTCGTCCGGGCAGTACGTGAAGGTCTCGGTGATGCCGTTTTGGTAACACAGCGTGTAGGTCCCCGCATCGTCGCTGCATTCCGGAGCTGGCAATCCGAGCACACCTGCCTGGAGTGTGGCATCCCCGCACGCATAAAAGTCGGCCCCAGCCGTCACCGCGGGGGGGGCAACTACTTCAAGTACAACGGTCGTGTCTTGCGTGCACCCGAAGTCATTCGTGACCGAGAAGGTGAATGGGTAGCTTCCGGCCGCTGTAGCCGAGACGTCCAGAACGTAGGGCGTGGATGGATCCACCGTAGCCGTGATGCCTGTGGCACCGATGTACGGATCGAGGTTCCAATGCGCATCGACAATCTCAGGCTGGATCACAATCGCCCCCGGGAACAGGGCCGGATTCAGGACCAAATTCCACGTACACACGAATCCGTTGTCCGCCCCGAGGTAGTCCGTGAAACAGAAATCCCACGTGCCGTTCAGCGGACAACCGACGAGCGCGCACAGTGTGTTCTCGGGCTGGTAGACGCCCGGGTCGACGATGTTGCCTGTGACATTGTTCCCGAGCGCATTGACATAGGCCACATTCGAGGCATTCGCCGGGTTCTCAATTTGGCCCAGCGTAGACGTTTCGCTCCAGCCGTACGCGTAACAGACGCCTTCGGTCAAGTCATCTTCGACATCGACGGGTTCCCCGAGAAAGGTTCCGCCGCCGCCTTGGGTTTGAAGCGTGACGGTGGTTCCGTTCGGGCACGTGATGCTGATGCCCAAATCCCCGAGGTAGCTGTGCTCCATCTCGGCCGTGATTTGGATCAAATCTTCGCAGGTTTCAAGTACCGCGTCTGCCGGGAACACGTCAAGCTCCAGCGATGAACAGTACGTAAAGCCCGCATCAAACCCGGTAGGCGAAATGGAGGGCGCATCGATGCTCGGCGCATCGGTCCACAGGATGCTCGTAACGGGACTTCCGTCTAGCGCGCCTTCCACCTGCGTACCGCCGGTGCAAATCGGGGACTCCAGGGACGTGTTGAACGAAGGCGGCGTGCTCACGAGCACCTGAACCGGATTGATGTTCAACGACTTGCACGTGTCCCCGTCGTTCAGGTAGCCCACGACCAATTTCACAGAATACGCACCGGGATCGACGAACGTATGGGCTACATCGCTGGGAGCTGTGAGCGTTTGCTCGCTTCCATCGTCAAAGTCCCACATCCAGTAGGCCAGCTGAAACCCGGGGTCAATGGTGGAGCCAGCGTCCGCAAAGAGGACTTCTTCCCCTTGGCAAATGGAGATGGTGGAGATGTTGTTGACCAGCGTGGTCTGCCCCAAAATCTCCGCCAGCCCCTGCATGCCCGCGCAGGGAAGACCGCATCCGATGGTCGCCTCCCATCCGGCAAAGCCTGCCGTATTGTTCGTAGGAGAGGAAAACTGGAGGGTCAAGCAGCCGGTAGCATTCCCCAGCGTTGACGACACCATCAATCCCTGCAATTCGTCCCCCGTGTAGGAACCCAGACTTGCCGCGGCGGTAGAAGTACCGTCATAGATGGTCAAGTAGTCCGAGTTGTTCGGGTTCGGCGCTTGGTACAGGCTGAAGGCCAAAAAATCCAAGGACACAAACGCCCCGGCTTCATCGGGGCACAGCGTCATGGTCAATTCTGCCCCGGTATATGCTCCACTTCCACCGTCGTCTCGGAAAAACGTATCACATACCGCAATGGTGCTGTTTGACATCAAAACCTGAGCATCCGCGGCATTCCCCGCAACGAACCCGAATCCGACGAGCAAGAGGCGCACCATGCGCGAGGCATTCACTTTCATCGAATCCAAAACGCACTCCAGAGGCTGAGGTTGCATCGCGCGAAATTACACCCGGCAAAACTCCGGTTCAGCGCTCAATGCGCACCCGATCTGAAAAAAACTCGGGCTTGCCCGCCGTGAGTTCGCGGATGACCGTCCACCGGAACAGCGACCCCAGCGGTGCCTTCGATCCGTCCGCGAGCCGCCCGTCCCACGGGGCTTTGTAGTGCTCGGTCGAGAACACCGCATTGCCCTCCATGTCTGTGATGAGCAGGGTAAAAGTGCCTTTACGAAGGCCTTCTGGCATGAAGGTGTCCCGCTTGCCATCCCCATCTGGAGAAAACGTGCTCGGCGCATCGATGCCATTGCGATCGCCCATCCGCAGCACTTCGGTCCGCGAATCTTGGCATCCGAAGGAATTGCTTGACACCAACGTGATGGGATACGCGCCTGAACCCTGGAGCAGGAGTGCATCAGAACTGACACTCTTCGACCCCTGCATCCAGGTGGCCGATGAGGCTTTCGGGGTCTTGTCCTCCAAGGCGACACGCACTCCCGAACCGGTAGGAGTCGGCTCAAGCTTCCATGCCATTTGGGCATCCGGCTTCGGCCGGATCACGATCATGTCTTCCACCGTGCGCGTGCGGATGGCTCCGTCATTCGGTGAGCGCATTGAAATGGTGATGTCATAGGTGCCTTCTTTCGCAAACACATGCACCGGGGCCACGTCGTTGCTGAAGCTACCGTCTCCGAAATTCCAGAGAATGGACCCTTTCGCCCAATCCCCTTCCAAGGAGAAAGTCACCTCGGTTCCTGCGCATGCTTCCTTGACAGAACTCGAAATCACGTCCGCATCTGCGAGGGGGGCAGCACCCGCGGACAGATTGCTCTTCCCTTGCACAAGGGCCTCCGACCGGGTGGGCATCCGCGGCGCCACGGGACCTGCCGCGGACGATGACGATGTGGGGATCACCACCGCCGTACGCGTGCGTGCCTCCGGGCTCGCATCCATGCCGTCTGCGGAAGGTGCCGCCGCTCCTTGTTGCTGCGTGACGGCCTCGGTCGGAGCCGATTCAGCGTCCTTCACTTCGTCCGGGGAAGACCACATCAACCACCCCGACACCGCTGCGACCACTGCAGTAGCTCCCGCCGCACCGCCCACCCACCGGGCGCGCACCACAGCAGCGGTCGTACCGCCAGCCGCGCCGAGGAGGGCCGCCTGCATGCGCTTCCAATCCCCTTTTACGTCGGGTTCGTGCTCTTTGAAAGCCCTCCGGATGCGTTCGTCAAAATCCTCTGATCCCATGTTCAGGCGTGTCAATCGTTCGGTGATGTATCCGTTGAAGAGAGTAAGGCCTTTTGCAGGTTGCGGCGAGCTTTTGCCAAATTCGACTTCGAAGTCCCCACTTCGATGCCGAGACGCTCGGCGATTTCCACGTGGCTCAGATCTTCGAAGACGAACAAATTGAACACCGCTCGGTACATCGGAGTGAGCGTATGCAGCGCTGCCATGACCTGCTCAACGCTCCAGTCCCGTCCCTCCTCCACTTCCGCATCGGAGTCTGGGATGTCCTCGATGTCGCGGTCAT
>Ga0315904_10008042_pt1 | contig 14018 bp, 27 predicted proteins | sample LakEriMetagenome_6_FD_203529 | JGI IMG/M metagenome (GOLD analysis project Ga0315904, IMG submission 203529) | Freshwater fungal communities from buoy surface, Lake Erie, Ohio, United States - Buoy 12 MA120 | ecosystem: Environmental > Aquatic > Freshwater > Lake | place: USA: Lake Erie, Ohio... | reverse complement strand
GATTGTACTTTATCGAAACAATTGGTTACTTTTAACATATAAACAATAAATAACTACAACAATGGGATTTGAAACATCAGACAACTTACCCAAATACTTCCGCGAGATAAAGAGCAGCGGCGGCGTTGGGAAGGAAAGAGAAAAGGAGCTCGCAGTATTGATTGCAAACGGTAGCGATGCGGCCGTTCGAGAGCTCGCCGAAGGTAACCTACTCTTGGTTGCCCGCATCGCAAACAGACACAAGGGACAGGGAGTCCCACTAGACGACCTGATTCAGGAAGGAAACATTGGACTATTGGAAGCAGCACGCAACTTTCGTCCAAACCACGAAAGAGGATTCGTTCCTTATGCAAGCCTGTGGATTCGTAAGTACATGAACGAGGCGGTGGTCAAGACTGGCCGTGTCATCCGTCTCCCACACAACCAAGAGTACGAGATCTACAAGGCTAAGATGAGAGGCGAAGATCCAGACATTCCGACGCGGGTCTCGTTGGACAAGCCGATCGGCGAGGATAAGGACTCAACGCTTGCGGACATGATCCTTAACTCGATGCCACAGGTCGAGATAGAGATCGAGATGGAAGAGATCAAGTTTAGAGTCGGTGTGGCCGTGAAGAACCTAAAGGATCGTGATCGTGAGATAGTGTTCGACTACTTTGGAATCAATCGCGAATACTCGCTAAACACCAAAGAAATCGCAGAGAAACACGCCATGACCAACGTGCGAGTAAGTCAGATCGTCAAGGCGTCGCTAGAAAAAATGAAGGCTGTGTTATGCAGCTGAAATCGATAATAAACTGGGAGCTTCACCAGGCCATGTTAGAGAAGAAGGGCAAGAGAAAGATAGAGAAAGAATTCCTGTTTAAGGATAATAAAAACGAAACACTCCGTAGTAAGATGAAACAGTTATTAGCATTTGACGGTGAGGACGAGGTCTTCATGGTAAAAGAAGAATTAAAGGAAAGCGCAAAGACGAAACCCTCAGAGTTGGTTGAGCTCTTTCAGTGCACCGCAGTCTACCTAGACGTCATAAAGGAATTAAAGAAAGACTTGGGCTCGGCATTGAGCAGAGTCGGTAACGATCCGATGGGAGCAGAACGCGAGAAACGGATTGAGGCAGGTTACTATGACTTGGCAGAGTTGATGGTCGAAGTCTTCGGCGAGGATGCAGCTGCCATGATAATCGCCGACACGCGCAACGCGATAAATCTAGAAAAGATTAAAAATGTCAAGGGATAAGGCTTTAGAGAACATACTTAGGGAGCTAAGCAGGACCGATCCTCAGGTCTTTATGGAACTGAGTTACATCGCGATAATGCAGGACCCTGAGTATGCCATCTCAATAGAGCACGACAAGCAAGAAAAGCTAGAAGCAATTGATGACCTCATCGAGTTCTTCAAGAAACAGGAACGTTACGAGGAATGTGCAGAACTTTTAAAGATATCAAACAAGATCAATGAGCGAGATTAAATATAAGTATGTGGTAATAGCAGGATTCGGAGAGCTGACCAGTTGGGAAGAGTCTCTGACGAGTTCGTTGGGCGTCTGTCAAAACGCGAAGAAGGCGTATGAGATAGCTCTCTTCTTAGGAAAGCTTTCCAAGCCAGACCTTGGTTATAGGAAAGTCTTAGAGACCCTAAACAAGAAAGGAGCTGTCGAGCTAAGACAGAAGGGAGAGAGCGGAGCTGCAACGATAGTAAAGGTAAGACAATATTAACATGACGGACAAGGAAAAGATCAAGGCAATCGATGACTATGTGAGAGTTCGCAAGGAGATATACCAACAGGAGATGGAAGCGGCAGAGACCGAGGAGGAGAAGACTATGTGGGCAAACTCGATCCATGCTCTTGACGGAGTCGGTGCCATACTTGATGCATAGGTCTCGTAAGAAAGTTTCTACCCGATTGTCAAAGTTAAACAGTTTTAGTTATATTTACTTACAAACCAATTAAAACAAACGAATGGAAACTACGCACAGCATTTGGGAAGTAACGGACATGGAAATGCCGTTCAAAGGAATAGGATTCAACGGGTCACAGAACGCGATGCTCTTCGACATCCATGAGGACACAGACGACGGTACCTACGAGAAGGCGGCAGACTGGAAGCGTACGGTCAAGAAGCTGGACTCGGACGGGACGAGCTTCTTTCTTAACCAACTCGCTAGGGGCAAGCGTAAGAAGACTCTCATCGAGGCATACGACGTAACCATCTTTCGTAAGAACGATTGGGACACAGATGCAATCATCGAGTTTAAGGAGCCAATCATCGTCCACATCGGCAAGGTGGGAGACACCGACATAACTGCAGCAGTGAAGCGTATCAGAGGAGAGTTCGACCATGACTACTTGTTTAAGAAGAACGGTCGCCAACAGGAATTCGCAAACGGTTTCGAGATCTGGTTCAAGGTCAACGAATACTTAGGATAATTTTTCGGCCCGATTGTCAGGTATCGAAAACTTTTGTTATATTTACTTAAACCAATTAAAACCAATAAAGCATGGCAACACGCAGCAGAATCGCAATGGAATGTACGGACTCGTTCGGTAACAAGATCGTAAAATCAATCTACTGCCATTGGGATGGCTATCCCGAAGGAGTCGGACAGAAGCTACAGGATCACTTCCTCGACAGAGAAAAGGTAGCAGCCCTCATTGAACTTGGTGCCATCTCGTTCCTAGAGAAAGAGGTCACCCCGACCGGTCCACACTCGTTCGACAGCCCACAGCCCAGAGTGGTGGTCGCCTACCATCGAGACAGGGGAGAAGAGTACATCGCGCCTCGAGTCAACGCGAGCGTCGCGGAGTTCTTTAACTCCGACATCGAGCAATATGGCTACCTCTTTACCGATGAGGGCGAGTGGCTGGTCAAAGGAGACGGAGATCCCGTGCCACTGACTTACGTGCTCTCCGGAACGGTCTTCATAAACTAAGGAAAACTCTAACCTAACCTCGAACCCGGCAAACGTCGGGTTTTTTTGTGTGAGTCCGCTCGGGCTACTAAAACCGGAGGGTGCGGGGTCTCTGGTTAAAATGCAAAAACTTTTTCGACAGGATTGTACACGAATACGTTTATTGGTTATATTTACTTTATAAACCAATTAACACCAGCACGTATGAAAAAGAAAATCGTAGTGTTCCGATTCGGATCACACACCCCAACCAAGAGCGATGCGATCGCAGTGATTGAAAAACTAGGAGCAGACCTTGAGGCAGGCGAGCTCCTAGGCTGCCCAATGCCTGGAGGAATGGCGACAATCATCCATACAGATAAGAGTGTGGCTGAGGTAGTGCAGGCCTTTAAGGAAGCGGAGATCGAGAACGAGGACACGCTACCCATCATAGTCCTAGACGAGAGATCGCTCGAAGGGCTATCGCTAGAGACGATGGGATTCGAGACCTTTGCCGGAATGATGCGGGCATACGACAAGGAACACGGCAAGCCCGAAGGTTTACGCTGCACCCTAAGCCTGGACGAGTTGCTAGACATAGTCAACCAGGTGGGAATCAACGGCCTAGACGAGGCGCAACTAACGCGACTAAAGGAGCTAAGTTCGGAAGGATGAGACGTCGCACTAGAGTAAGATTCAATCTCGGGAGAGGTAAGAACTACATGAAGTGGAGAGTCCTCAGGCCAGACGGTTCTGTTGAGTTTCTAGACCCTAACGAGGTACAGCTGGTCATGATCGGCTGTACCTTTAAGAACTCAAAGAAGGCGGCACAGCGGATCTTCGATGGTGAAAACAAGACGGTCTGTGCCTGGATACTCTGTGACGAGCTTAGGATAAAACGGCCTCGCGAGTTCTCAGACCAGGAAGACCTTCGCGCCCACTACAATCCCAGAGTCGCGCCCAACTGGCAGGTGCTGGGCAGGGACGTCGACGACCGTAGCACCGAGCTGCTACACACGATAGGCTCAAGAGTTTACATTACGGGAATTCTTTAGTATAATAACTAGACCAATTAAAACCAAAACGCATGATAGAAATCAAAGGTGGCCGCAAGGAACGGGTAGTTCGCGAGTGGTTCAACGCCAGGCACGGCGGCAGGGTACCAGCCCTCAAGGTGCTAGAGCTATACGAGGAGTTTGAGCTCACCTCATCCACAGCCGACCTAAGCTACGGCCTATTCAATGGAGTGGTAAAGAAGCTACAGATGGAGGGCCTACAGTCCGAGCCCGAACCGCAGGTTCACTCCGTAGTAGAGTCGCAGGTCCTGCTAGTAGAGGACATGGAGTTTCCGGACTTTGCCCTACACCGGTCGGGCAAGCCGATCGATCTCCTCTTCTCAGACCATGAAGAAGGCGGCGGAATCTATGGTGGCACGGTCAACATCGTGGTGGGAGAGTCGGGTGTCGGCAAGTCGACGGTGCTCTTCGATCTCTTGGCCTCAGTCAAGGAGGAATCCCCTGAGACCCGAATACTCTACGTGTCCAGCGAGATGACCCGTAACGATATACTATTCTACTACCGTAAGTCTCCGTCGATCGGTCAGGTCCCGACCCTACTGCTTAACGACCACCTAAGGGACGGTAGCCTGGAAAGGGTGTTGCTAGAAGCATTCAAGGGAGAGTGGGACATCATCGTTCTGGATTCCTATCAGGACGCGGCAGTCAAGCTCACCGAAGCCTTGGGCTGGAGACAGAAACGTTCAGAGACCTGGCTCACCAACCTCATGATCGAGGCGGCAGAGACCCAAGGCCTGGCGGTGCTGGCGATCCAACACATGACCAAGACGGGTCAGTACCTGGGTTCTACCTACCTAAAACACGCCACCACCTCGATGCTAGAGATCAGGTTCGATCCCAACGGCGGTCGTTACCTAGAGTTCTCAAAGAACAGACGAGGCGGTGGCCAAGTAAACAAGCGACTATACTATGACCTGGACCCAGAGATCGGGGTGGTCTACGACGAGCTCCGCTTTGAGGACCAATACGGTGTCCCTGAGGAGGACTCGATCCAGGTCGATTTTGACCAATTGGTCGAGCCAAAGAAGGAGGAACCCAAGGAGACCGTTAGGTCCTGGGAATGGAAGATATAAAAGAAGTTTTGCGTGCCGTGGGGCATTGGTTTGGAGGGAGCTTAGCGGCTCCCTTTTTTTTGTCCTCCGTGCACGGGCGTGTCGCGACGACGCGCGATAGCCAGCACCGTGTACCGGGTCTCTGGTTAATGGGATTCCCCTGCCCGCCAGAGACCAGTGCACACCCCGATGCCATGGAATCCGGAGGCCCCCGGTAAACGGACCCTTACTGAAGACTGAAGCGACTAAAACTCATGCTACATTAGGTCAGACAGGTCTCGATCGCCCTCCTCGCTAGGCTTGTCCTCCCAGTCTGGGACTATCTTGCCGGGATGCTGTACCTTCTCCCGCTTCCTGGGCTTCGGCAGTTCATCGGCAGCCAGGTTATCCAGTCGGTCGACGCCGGCCTTGAGTAGCAGGTTTACTAAGTCTTTCTCCTGTTCTGCCCTATACTCGGGAACCTGGATGGCCCCGTTGATCACGACCGTCTCGACGCCATAGTACTTAAACAGGGCAGGGAAGAGCTCCCAGCCGACACGAGCGAGCCTGTCAGGGGTCTCCACTATTACGACTGACACCTTCTTCTTTATGACATCCTGAATCAGCTCATGTAGACCGGGTCTCTGGTCGAGACCAAAGACTGTCGCCGGTGCCCAGTCGTCGTAGAGACGGTCGATCGCCAGACCCCGTTGGGCGCACCAAGCACGGATCAACTGCTGCTGTCTCTGCATGGTGACACGGTCGGACTCCGTAGTCCCAGCCACCCTGGCGTAGACCACCGTCCAGTTCTCCTTCTGTATCTTCTTGCCCAACATCGCCCAGACGTCGTCGTCCCAATACATGACGTGACCGTTGGGTAGCTTGGTGGTCCTGATCCTACCCTTGTATGCGTATCTCCTGATCGTTGAGTAGCTACACTTAAGAACTGACATTGCCTCCTTTACCTTCATGCGTCTCTTTCGTTTATTATTTATACCTGATACTTGCTCACCGGTTCTCTCGTATGACCACCTGTAGGCAGGCAGGATCACGTGAGCATACTTGTGAGTACCCGTGGAAGGTTCCCGGTTTTACTCCGTAGTAGGATCCCACTAGTGCGGGCGCCTTTACGGCGACCCCGTTAATGGTTGGGGTGCAGGCGGTAGTATGGCCAGGCCCTGGGTCTGATGTCTATTACTTGTCCCGTTAGGGGTCTGGTCCAGGTACCTAGGCCTGGCTACTGGATCTACGTTCCTGCATATGGCACGGTATCCTGTCTCCTGTGTTCTGTTCTTGTCTAGGTCTCTCTTATTTCTTATCTTAATGCCTAGGATCTGATGGAGTCTTGGTATGCGGGTTTCCCTGTGTCTAGTGGTTAGGGTCTTCCTTATTCTTTTATTAGATAGGGGCCGAGGGGTTACTCCGTAGTCCCGATACTAGATAAATAATCCCATATGAAACACATAAGGATATTTGAAGACACGGACGACATGCTGACCAGATACAGGGAGCTCCATGACCTGGGTCTTATTGGGCTTGAAGACTATTATAAGGATCTTAAGGCGGCGGGATATTCTACCGAGGAATATTACCTAAAGGGCCAGCCGATCGTGGACCTAGACGTTAGCAGCATCGATCGGTTCGGCAGGGAATGGCTAGACCGTGCCTTTAGGGAGCAGGTCCAAGACTGGGTCCATAAGAAGAGCGGGGCCAGGATTCTTAGCGTCAGGGCAGAGGCCGGTCCTGGCAGGCTGGAGTGCAGGCTTGAGCTTACTAGCGGCGAGGTGCTTGGGTTTCTAATGGTCGGCGGTTTCAAGAGCAATCGTTTTACCAGGGTGGAAGTCAACGGGCATGAGCTTGGCAAGCATGGGCTTAAGGCCTGGAACCTAGAGCTTGCCCAGGCGGTTCGTGAGTCGCTGAGCAGGCTCTCAAAGGACTGGGCGATGGTGTTGTTGGTCGGGTTTAGAGTCGCAGTCGATCTTGTAAAAGGGGATAAATAAAGAAAAAGAAGCCGAGCATGATAGAGATAAAGGACAACAACATCGAAGGGATCATTGCCGACGAGAGGCTGGTGATGATAGACTTCTGGGCGGGCTGGTGCGGTCCCTGTAAACAGATGGCGCCGAGCATCGAGCTGGCCAGCGAGGAGCTTGCGGATAGGCTGGTTGTCGCTAAGGCAAACGTCGACGAGAACCCAGAGCTCTCTGCAAAGTACAACATAAGAAGCATACCCACCCTGCTCTTCTTTAAGCGAGGTCAGGTCGTGGATCGACAGGTCGGAGCCGTCTCCAAGCGCAAGCTTTGGGAAAAGATAGAGGAGGTTGACGGTGAGAGCTAAGGTAAATAACTAAAATAAAAATACTAACAAAGATGGGAGACCTATTTGATTGGGGTTCGGGTTCACAGGCCGAACGAGACCTAAGATACAAGATGGAAATGGAGGCCTTGTTTGAGCAGGCAGCTAGGATGAGAGCCTCACAGCAGGCACAGGGACAGGGCGGAGTCGGAGGCGGCTCAAAGCAGGGTGCCTTCCTAGTCACGGTCAACACTAGCAACACCAGCGGTTTTAGGATCAGGTTCGTGACTAGTGGAGAAACGAGCTATACCTTTGTTTCTGGCGACGCGGATACGATCACCGGCACTTTCGACTTTGGAACCAACATCTTTGACTATGAGTATAACGTTAGCGACGAGGAGTTTCAGGCACAGTTCATCTTTGGCGATCCTAGCCTAGTAACTAGCGTATTAGTAGACAGCGGTCGAATCTCAGCCTTCTCAAACCTACAGGTCTTTACCAACCTGCTTGTGTTTGACGCAGACAACAACTTCTTAACCTCTGCAGACTTTTCTGGCATGACCAGCCTGACCCAGATCGACATCTCAGACTGTTTTGATCCGGTCACTGAGGACGAGTGCTTGACCACGGTTGACCTCACCGGTTGTACCAGCCTTCAGAGACTTTTCATTGACGATAACGAGTTCTCGGCAGGACTACCTAGTCTAGCTGGTCTTACTAACCTTAGGGAACTAGACGTCGATGGCTCACAGCTTTCCGGAACAATTGACCTATCGATGCTTCCTAACCTAGAATGGTGTGACCTAAGCTCAAACCCAAGCATTACTAACGTGATCATATCAAGCTCTCAACCGATAGGCAACGACGACTCTAGATTAGACATAAACGGGGCAAGCCTGACTCAAGAGTCAGTCGATGCAATCCTAGTCGCTCTTAGCGAAAACGGAGTCACTGACGGTGATTATGTCAACCTATCTGGTGGTACTAGTGCGGCACCAAGTGCAACCGGTCTGGCTGCAATTGAGGTCCTTGAAGACAACGGTTGGAACGTTAGCGTTAACATCGCATAATTTGAATAATCCCTATTTCTACTTGTAGTCAGGACAGGATTCGAACGGGTACGATAACTTATGAGCGGTCTTAACGGGTCTTTCGAGGTTACTCTGCGTTATCTTTACTATTAACCTTTATTCATAGCGTCTACCAATTCCGCCACCTGACTAAACCCTATCCCTTAGATAGGGCGGTCGGCTTTAGGCACCGACTTTGGAAGGACAAGCCTCTCGCCAAGTCAGCTACAATTTTTGCAGCGACTCTAATCTCTCTTTATCGTGATGATCGTAAAGTAAACATCTTCCGTGAGTCTCACCTCTACGTCATCTGGTTCCGAACACTTATAGTGCGACATGTCTGAGTGCCAAAGTGCGTGTACGATGCCTCTTTTAAGCTCTGTCTCATCCTCACAATTGATTGGATCAAAGTAACAGTCGACGGTCTTAGGCAGGTATTTTTCCTCAAGCTCCTTGTGGTGTTCCCTAAGGTTTTTCCATTCCTCGCTTTCAGCATCATCGCCCTCTGAAGTCTTTAGCCTGATCGCGACCTTGTTCCACCATGCCTCCTCAAGAAGTTTGTTTTGTTCCTCTTCCTCTGGGCTTACATTGATGACTTTATTGCTTTGGATCATGTCAACGCTTAGTGTTGGCAGGTGTCGACGTACGATCTCTTCTCCTATGTATGCACCAAGCTGAAATGCCAGGCTCAATTTCTTGAGAGCATCAAGTCGACGTTGTCTAAGTCTTTCCATCTCCTCTTCGGAAATCTCCATGCCTAGTCTGTTTTTTCTTGTTTTCACAGGTCCTTTTGTTTTGAGGTTTAAATGAACCAACCGGCGTGACTAGCGTCTTCTACCTCTCGACCCGTCACCTTAGCCAGTGTCTCCATCTGCTTGTCGAATCTACCTTTGATCCTAAACTTTTCCCAGCGCCAGCCCATCCACTCGATGGTGTTTCCTCCTAGCAAACGATGTCTGATCGTTCCGGCCGTAGTGTTTCCTCGGTTCTCAAGCAAGCGTAAGACCCTAAGCAGACTCGTTGAGACCAGCATGGGCTTGCACCTCTTTTCCATTGCTCTGTAGAAAAGAAGAAGACAGACGTTCTTTCCATGGACCTCGCCGTGCCTATCTAACTTATAGGTTGCGTTACCCAGATAGGAGAACTCTTCTCCTTTTATTGGACTAAAGCATTCTTTCAGGTTTCTAGGTACCTGGACGACCTCTTTCTTTCTATGCTTCTTCTTCATCTCGTCTAACTGTAGGTTGAATGATTTCTGCCCAGCCTTTTACTGAAGGATAGAGCAAGAGACAGCCGATGATTAGTCCCACTATTCCAGTCCAGCGACCAGGGTTTACGAACCATTCATGTAAGAATAGAGAGCCGGTCATCGTAAGAGCGGCAGCAATGATCCAGGTTAAGTTTTTCTTTTTCATCTTTTTTGCTTTAGGTTATTATACTAAGAAACTGGCCTTAGGTTAAATAAATAACTAAAAAGTTGCAGCGTGAAGGCTAACTCTAATTTCAATAACTGGCTCATAACTGAGGCAATCATCGATTGGCAAGGTCATGGGATGGAGGAGTTAATGGATGCGCTAATGGATCCGAACCTAAGAGGAATAAGATTCGAAGAGCTGAGAAGCATGGCGGCTCCCTATGGAGTTGAGGTGGTGAGATACGATCAGTTCATGAGAGAATTACCAGAAGAAAACCGTGAAAGTGCCCCGCCCCCAAACGCTCCTTTCTTTGCTCTAATAAACCCAGAAACAGAAAGACCTAGGATCGTGATAAACGTCCCGATGCTTTTTGCTAGGGAAAGAAAGGAGATCGCTAAGATGTTAAAACACGAGCTCATTCACTTGGGTCAGCTGAATCGTCGACCAGTAGGAATGTCGGTCGGAGGAATGGATGTTAGTGATCAGGGAGAATACTTGTCCAACAAGGACGAGACGATGGCGTTCGCTCATTCGGTTGTAGACGACCTAATATCAATGGGAGCAAGAACGGTCGAAGAAGGAGTAAGGATGCTGCCTACCTCAAGGATGTGGCAGTGGATAAAGGACAACGCTAGTGAGGCTGCCTTAAAGAGATATCGTAAATACGTATACTTTTATCTGAAACTAGAGCTTGAAGGCGAAGCCTAACGCTTATTGATGTCATCTACTGCTGATCGCAGTATTCTATTGCCTGCCTCAAGCAAAAAGACTTTTTCTTCTAAGTCTTCTATCTTTTTTTGGTCTTCAACCTTTTCACGCTCCATCTTCTCCAGCTTCTTTGTGATTGAGTAAATCCTAATCTGCTGTAGGGCCATTGTCGTAATGAATAACGATGCAACAATGCTAATCGTTAGTCTTGTTCTAGTTTCTGTCATCTTATTCAGGTTTATTTTTCCATTCTTTCCAAGTGTCAAAGTCTTTTAACTTTTCCATTTGCTGTTCCATTTGCTGTTCCATCCATTTAGCACCATGTTTGAATCCATATTCAGTATCATCTTGTGCTGTTGGATATATTGAATGGTTTTTAGCAAATTCTTCAGCAGCTTTTTCAATTGCCTTTGCTCTCTCATACTTCTCAACCTGAGGTTTTACTACAGCATCTACAATATGTTGTGCTTTTCTGTTAAAGTCCTCTCTGTCTATTTTCATCTTATTCTGATTTATCAGTCGTCTCATACATAATAGAGTCTTCAAGGTCCTGTAATTGTTTTTCTAAACGGTCGATGCTTCCCCAAATTATCCTTGCGTCTGGGTCAAGCTTCTTTATCTCATCGGCCAGCTCCTTGCTACGACCTTCCTTGTAAAAATCGTGTTCTATCGCTTGTGCCAGTCGATTGATGTGTTCAGGACCACAAACACTGATCCTTAAGTCATAGTGAGTCCACTTTGTCTTGTAATCAGTTATCCTCAGACCCTTAGTCAGCTTCTTCTCAAGGTTATGTAGGGTCCAGTTACGTACCCTCACTATCGAGTTGTCTGAACCGAAGAGGTGTAGGAACCTAAGGAACCATCTAGGACACCACTTGGGTTTGGCAATGTAATCCATCGCTAACACCAGCGGATACATCGCATTAAATAGGTCTCCATCCTCCTTCCAAGGCATGGCACCCAAGTACCTGTACTTTTCCTGAAAGCCGATTGGAAAGAACACCGCTCTAACGTCCTTTAACCTGATGTGCATCGTGTAGATGACGCCTTTTCTGCGACCTCTCCAAAAGAGTAGGCTCTTGAAAAAATCGACAGCTCTTTCTTTAATGGGAGGCTTTTTGTAAAACTTACTGTTTTTCATCCTTTTGTTTTCTTAATTCTACTTTGATTTGGTCAGAGGTTTTGTCTTTTCTGTGGCTAAAGTGAATGTGAGAATCCACAGTGACCTCAGAACGATTAGGATTTCTCTTCCATCTCTCGTGTCTGATCACCTGAATGATGTCAAACGCTATCCTACAAGAATCGTCAACCGAATTGTTATAGATTCCCCAAGAACCGTGTTGTGACATCGTCATGTCCTGAATGAGTAGGTTTCTTGGATAAGTTAATGCAGAATCAGCAGCGTCTCGAGTGGCATGGAATCTGGTGTAATCGGTCGAGTGAGTTATGTTCTCAACGTCAGTCCATTTCTTGACTTCTTCTCCTTCTCCCCAAGTACCCTTGGTCTTGATCCACTTTCTCTTTGGTCCGATCTCTACCACCTCGCCCCTAGGCGTCTTGTCGCCGACTTCTACTGGACCTTCCTTTAGACTAAAGGCTTCGTGTAGCCTGCGTTCAAAGCTAGGATGATCCTTGATCACGTGAAACTGACCGATGCCGACTCTAGAATAAAAGTCTAGTGCCTGTTGCACGATGGTCAACTGCTCGTCGGTCAAGCACAGTGTGTTTAGTTCTTTTTCCTGCATCTTATCGGTTTAAAAATTCAATGATCTTTTCTTTGACTCCGCTTTGTTTGATTCCCTCTCTTGATCTTGGAGTCAGGACAAAGTTAGTTAGTCCAGGTTTCCTGTCAGACCCGTCTTCTGCTGCAAACCTGTCTCCTAGAAACTTGATGCTCATGTCTAGATCGTCTACTGCGACCCAATGGGTGACATCAGGATGGTTCTCTAACCAGTGATTTATTTCCATGCTTCTCTCTAATTCTAAGTCAGCACGGAACCTAAATGCGTTCCACTCCTTAGGGAATAGGTCTTGGAATAAGTCGGTTACTGCGATCGGTTTCTTGATTATTCCCTGACTCTCATAGTATTCTCCAAGCTCTTCCAAGTTGGCATGCAGTCTCCAGTCAGAACTAACAACGATGTCAGCTCCTGTTTCTTCTAGGATTTCGTTTAACACCTTAACTGCCTTATCATCGAAGTCGTCAAATCTACACTGGACAGGTCTGTCTGTGAATTCGACATCAGGGTTATCTCTTTTGAAGTTAGCCCATTTTTTTGCACGTTCGCCCCAATTGTTTGAGAGGCAGATAACGCCATCGTTATCTAGAAATAATATCTTCATATTGTTAGTTTATCATCGTTACTACAACCAAACAGCCTATCACGTAACCTATCGAAAGGGCAATCGCCATCTTTAAACGTTCAGACCAAGTCTTGCTTTCAACCATGTATCCGGCAAAAGGTAGACTCAAAAACGGCCCAATCGCAGCGAAGACCAACATCCCAAGAGTGTTTGCGTCTGCTACAAACCTGATATAAAAGGTAGAACATATCTCTATTATGAAAGCGGACAGGGCTATTACTGAATACTTTATCAAGTTTTCTCGCATCCTTATCAAGCAGTCAGTTCTAAGTCTTCGACAGTCATTATGGATTCCGATCCGTCGTATTCTTGAATGGTGAACTTAGTTCCTACTGGAATCCATGCTATGCTAAGGTCGCGTGCTCCCAACGTGCAGACATAATCAGCTTTTCCTAACAGCTCCTTACACAGTTCTTCAGTTATTTCCTCTCTTCTCCCTTGTTCTACCATCTCGACTAGGGTAGGATTAAATATGAGTTCTTCTGAGTCGCTGTTCCAAGTATACCAACCTGACCCAAATCCTGGAGAATACAATACAGCTACTTTATTTTCTCTAATTACTTTTTCCATCTTATTCTGATTTAAAGGTTTCGTCATAGCATTGTTTTGCATATTCAATATATTCATCGCCCGACTTATCTAATAATAAGATACAATTGTTATAAGATTGAATTGCAGTTTTCATTATCTGCTCCTTCTCCATTTCTTTTGCCTCTTTAAATGCTTTAGAAAATTCTTCATCGGTTGGATTTGGATTGCTATTACACCAAATAAATAACCATTCTACTGCTGTTAATTGTTTTTCTGTTTTCATTTTATTTTGTTTTTAATTGTTTCTTATTCTGATTTAAAGGTTTCGTTGTAGTATTGTTCTGCTGTTAATCCATCGGGTAAATTCATACCAAAAGTTTTGCCTTTGAAGAATGCCATTTCTATCTGCTCCTTCTCCATTTCTATGGATTGTGCAATATCAGAACTATGTAAAGTCCCTTGTATTGCCCACTTTTCTAATAAATATTCTACTGCTGTCATCTTATTCTGATTTAAAGGTTATTTCTTGTTGTTTAAAGGGTTTATTTTAGTATCTTTCAATTGATATAAGATATCTCCTTGTTTAGTTCGTGTTTTAATAATTAATAGGGTATTAGAAAATCCTATGTTCTTTT
>Ga0315904_10008041_pt1 | contig 14018 bp, 15 predicted proteins | sample LakEriMetagenome_6_FD_203529 | JGI IMG/M metagenome (GOLD analysis project Ga0315904, IMG submission 203529) | Freshwater fungal communities from buoy surface, Lake Erie, Ohio, United States - Buoy 12 MA120 | ecosystem: Environmental > Aquatic > Freshwater > Lake | place: USA: Lake Erie, Ohio... | reverse complement strand
CGCACGGTGGACATCCTTGAATTGTATGCGGGATGATTGTGTTCTTCAGAACTTTGGGCGATTCTGGAACTACAACCGGATCATCCGCTTTTTCCGGTGCCGGTGAACCGGTGTCCGCTTTTTCGATTACCTCAATTACCCGGGTAATAACGTCTTCAGGCTTGTCCGTAATCGTGGAAATGATGTGTTCCATCTTCCATAACGACCGGAAAGCCTGTACGCCTACTAGGATCAGAAATCCTAATATACCCACCATGAACGGCAGAAACATTCTCACTTTGTCACCCTCCTAATGCGAGTTCCCGGTAATACCCAGAAAACGTGATTTCGAGCACATTTGTACGAATCCGTCATTGTCATAAGACCGAAACCATCCTGCCCCCAGGAATACCCGGTAGGCCCGTATAGCCGGGCATTCTTGCTCGGTCCCCAGGTATTCTGGAGATCCGGGTGAACGAGGTCGGCACCGCCGACCCATTTCGCGGAATGGAACAGGGAAGCATGATTTCCTGGACCGTTTCCACATACCACATACCCGTTTCTCAGGTTCATGGACGCATTTACGACGTGCCATGCCATCAGGACTTGGTGGTCGTTTGCGAGTGCGGAAGCCAGGGCAATCCGGAAAATATTGTAGTTTTCGCTAGGTAAGCGGTACGCTTCAAAGCTCTGATACGCTACTCGTGCGTTATCGGCTGCCTGCAATAGTGCTGGTGATACGTCCCGTCTACGGAAAGCTGTGTGTGGATACACAACTTCCTTCCCGTCTACCGTAAGTACACGAGGGGGAATCCCCTTCTTGAACTCTTCAAAGTTGTTGACTAGTAGTGACCCGTTATCCCGTCCACCGTTTACCTGGGTGTAGATGTAGTTCCCGTTCAACGCAACATGCGGGAGTCCTTCGGACATCCGGATATTGTGCATTGCGGATGTCGGTGAAGCCGACGCACATTGACCTACGCCACCCTGGGAGATAACGTAAGGTGATCTTATTCTACGGAACGTCTGGTAAACGTCACCCTTCAGGAGTTTTTCGATATCCTTGGGCTCGTGGTAAAACTCTTCACCGTAGACCGGGTAGGAGGCGGACAGAAGACCGGATTCCTGGGTTTCCGGGAGCAATCCCGTACCTACGAATAGTCCATCCGGTAGTTGAAACCTTTCGCATACGTCCGTCATTTTAGAATGTCCTCCAGACCCTTTTCCCACTTACGGACGCGAACTACATTCTCCAAGCCCTTCTGGGCAACCAGCATAGGTGGAGTAATTTTGTACTTTTCCTGGACTTCTTTAAGCAGCGGTGCCAGGGATTCTTCGTCTTCATCCATGTTGACAAATCCGGACATCTTGTTCGCTTTCACGAACTCAGGTGCCCGGCGAACGTCCAACACTCTTTCGGGTGTCGGACTCAGTTTTTCATGGATCAAGTAGAGGGTTGCACCCTCGACGGATTCCGTAGCAACTACGGGAATTAGCTTCCCGAAATCTACTTCGGGGAGCCGATTACCGAAAATCAGTAAAAGACCGCCCAGTAACCCAACGACCGGGGCGAACTTTTTCATTTGGAGACTACCTTGGTCTTAGATGGCACCAAAGCCAACAAAACTGTCTGTAACGCTTCCAAACCAGCGGCAGCGTCCTTTGCCTCAAGATACCCGGCCAACGCTTCTATGTGCTCCATAGCCTGCATACGGGACATCAGGGCAGCGGCTTCTGGAGATTCCTTTACAGATTCCGTAATTCCGTATTTTACGGGTGTGTCCTGTTCTTGGAGTCTCTTTAAGACTTCAAGAACAGCTTGTGCGATTTCCTCGACGGTTGGCGGGTTGTTCGCTTGCTTGCGACCCATGTACCACTGGATAGCCGACCATACGGCGGCTCCGATGACCATCACACTACCTACTACAGTTGTCCAGTCCATATCAATCCTCCGTTAGTGCAGCATCGTAAAGTGCCGAATTGCTCAAATGACTTACCGATTTGTTGTCTTGCATGTATCTCCAGATGGCTAGGCCGATCTGAAGGAAAAGAATAATCAATGACGGGTCAATTCCGAATTTCAGACCCTCGGATTCCAGGACTACCTTGGTGTCCTCTTCCGACTTTCCGGCAAGCGTCCGTGCGACCCGTACCGCGTGTAAGCGGTCCCGTAGTTTGAGTCGCATTATTTCTTCGCCTTTTTCTCATCGGGAATCACGTTTCCCGCATCTGCCGGAACTTCTACGTCTCCGACGTACTTGAACTTCGATTCACCGAAGATTTCATCCAACCGGTCACCAGAAATGACGACTACTGGTGGTTCTCCGGGCTTCGCTGCATGGAGGTATTGACCTTCCGACACCGAATGTAACCCTGCAACCAATTCGAACTTGTAAACTTTTGCCATAATCGTAAAACCTTTGTTAGAGTTGCAAAAAACACCCCCCGTAAACACGAATGTCTACGAGGGGCGTCGGGAGGGGCTCAAATGGACTACGTCCGAAATTACTAGACCGTAGTAGCGGCACCTGAGTAGTGAACAATCCCTGTGGAATTGTTTGCGTCCCTGTACATGACTGGGAGGATCATACCCATAACTCGTAGTTTCTGGGAAAGTCCACCGTTTTCTTGCCATTGAACAGTTGTGATGTCCATACCGACCAAGACCTTAGCGGTGCTTGGGGATCGCTCAACCAAGACCAACTGGTTTCCGGTCAAGTAATCCAACATCGTTACCGACTGGATGCTTGGGATCATGGAGATCTTGTTGACCAAGTTTCCACCGTCGTAGTTTTGTGTGTAATCACGCAACATGAACGGCATCAAACCACGACTGTAGTACAAGTCGTAAGGACCGAATCGGTTTACGTTGGTTGCTGCATCGACCATCGAAATGACCGAGTTGAACAACATCGAAGGTGTCCATCCAGAAACCGATGGGTTTAGGAAGGAGCCAGTGATTCGCTGTGGGAAGTTGAGGATACCATGCAACGGGAATCCGTTGAATGTGTATGTGCTCAAGGTTCCGAGTGCCAACTGCTCAATGTACTCAGCAACCCGGTCAGCCGCTTGTTCAACCATCGTGGTATCCAAAGGAACGCCACCGTTTCGGCGGATAGCGATTTCCCGCGCATCCATTTCGATTTCCTTGCTGATAATCGGCAAAGGAAGCGAAACTTGATCGAACGTAACCCGGTCATTTTCTGCTCGGGAGCGTGGGTTCATACCGATTGTCGCAGGACCGATATCGGTATTGCGTTGGTAGGTATAGACCGAGTGGTTGTAAGCGTTCGGGAAACTGATGACTTGCCCGTTAGCTCGGAGGCGGTTCACAAACTGCAAACGCTTCTTGGCGACGGGGACGACCATCGAATCCAGCCATTCCCACTCGTTCTTGCGGAGGGTGGCACCGGAGTTTGTAACTTGTGCTCGGTAGACAGGCTTTCCAGCCGCGTCCACTTCACCTGTTGGAACACTGATGTAGCTTCGTCCATCGTTGCCGATGAAAGGGCGAAGTACGTTGGTGTTACCGTTGGTGCTTGCGAGGGCAAAGGCTGTCTCGCTGTTGAGCCCTTGTCCTAAAAAATCAATGCTAACGTCGCTCATTTGGCTTCGCTCTTTCTTTCTGAGTTGTAAATTAAAGGACTCGTGCTCGGATCAACTGTGCAGTACCGACGTTGGATGCTTCCAACACCTGTGCGTAATATCTGAATGGGTTACCGGAACTAAATGCGGTAGCCTTGACGAATGTTCCATCACCACCGGAAACCAAAAGGTCACCGATTGCCACGTTTTCGGACGCCTTGAGCAAGAATGCTCGGAGCGAACCGGGTTGTGGGATTTCGACTTCCATATCGCTACCGTTTGTCCAGGCTGTGGCTACGCCACCCCCGGAAGTAGCATCGCCGTAGTATCGGTTTTCCAAAACCAAGAACAAGACGCCGTTTCCACCGGCGACGTTGTGTACGGCAAACGTAGGTCGGACACCCGACACTGCGGTTGGTCGTACTAGCATCCCAGGGAGGATACCAGCAGCACCGGCAACGCCGGTCACTTCGACCCCCTGAACACTGTCTAATTTGATTGTATTAACGTCTGCTGTTGCCATGTTTTCGTCTTAGCCTTGTGCTTAGAGAGTGGAGGGTGCGCCGAATCCGGTTTCCGTCACCTTGCCGCTGTTGGCGGTTAGTGGTGCCGGGGAACCGAGGTAGAAAGGAGTAGGAGCGGCAACCGGAGCAACCGGAGCAACTTCCTCTTGTGCGTTTGTTGCCAGAGAAGCCAACTTCTCAAGGGCGGCGAGTGGCCAAGCCTGAAGTTCGTCTGCGGTGAACTGGCACTTCTTGTTCGTGGTGATCTTTTCAACGAACTCGTTTCGCAACTTTCCGGTTGCGTAGATTGCGTCATTGAGTTGTGCCTGTACAACAGGGCTTGCGTTTACTGCCAGTTCAGCTAGACTGTTGGCGACAACTGGTGCTGGAGCGGCTGGTTTTGGTGCTTCCGGTGCGGGAGTAGCCTTGAGAGCGGCAATTGCCGCAACTTGCTCGTCGCTGAGGTTCGCAACAAATTCCTTGTGGGATTCACCGAGAACGGCGGTAAGTTCGTCTTTGGTCATTTTTGTCGCCTGATTTACAACTGGAGGTTTGGCTGCAACTGGTGCAGGTTTTTCTTGATTACCTATAAGTTTAGCTTCACCAGAAACGACTTCATAATTTTGTTTGCATTTGTTACAAACGTAAGTCCCGTCTTTCATTTTGCCTTCGTTCACCAAAAGCCCGGCACCGTCCGCAATGGAACAGGCACCTGGTTCATCCAAGAGAATTGCCAAGTGATCCGGGGCGTAGTTGATTGCCTTGGCATCGTAGGATTTACCGTTGTATTGCCCGTTCTGTACGGGAACCCGGTCAACGAAAAGCCCGGTCGATACTTCCAGTTTTGTGTTGGAGATCAGGGCGGCTTCTACCCGGGCACCCCCTGGAACTACGGCTAGCCGGGACTTGTCAAACCAAGCCTCTGCTACCAGTTTCTTGGTCTGCGCCTTCCACCGGGCGTTCAGGATAATCCCCAAACCCACGGATTCTAGGGCGTCTGTCGTACACCCGGATACCTTGGTTCCGTTTGTTTCTGGGTGTCCGATTGTGATCGGTTTGTGGTTCCAGGCAGGCACGGACTTGACGATTTCGGAACTTTCGTAAAGGACCGGACCTTGACTTCCGGCAAGTACACCCTCTACAATCATGGAAACCGGGGCGACCAGATACTCCCTGCCTTGCAGAGTCGCAGTACGGACGCCCCGCCCAAACGAGATATTCGCAATTAGCTTTTCCATATTATTCCTTATCCAATTCAGCACATTCTAAAACCATACCGGCGATTTCCGGGACAAGGACCATCCAAGCGTAGTCCGCTTTTGCCCATTTTAGGTGTTCAGCCTTTTGTTTCAGGATTTCAACACGGGAGTCTGTATCCACCGGGAAATCTACAGGAACGGTAGCACTGGTTAGTACGGATTCATCTTCCAGGAGCCTATCCGCAATAGCGGGGAGCGCTTCCGGATTTCCGGATTCCAGGGTGTCGATAAATTCTGCAAGGATTGTTTGGTCGAAGTTCATGGTTATCCCCAAAAAAAGTTGTTATGGTAGTACATTAGTATAAGCTCTTCCTCCAGCTCTTGCCGTTTTTCTCTAGCCTGTGTGGTGGGTATCGGCTTTTTGGCACCCAGGCGACGCCGCTTTCCTCCCCCGAACGAAGGCGTTACCACCGGCTCAGGGAGTGCTGTAGTTGTCTGATTGGAAAGACCAATGTACGCGATACGTCGTGGTGTGGCGCGTCCAGGTTGCAACCCAAGGTACGCCGAATCTGCAAAGGAGAAACTTGCGTCAGTGGCTATACCTAGTCGCGACAGCGATAACGGGTCTGTGCTTCCCGGTTGCATACCGACATAAGCACAGTCTGAAAACGAGTGTTCCAGAATTATCATGGCTGTCGAGTAGTTGTGACCGACGTGCAAGTTTGTTCAACATCAATCTGCAAGTTCGAGCCTGCCGATATTAGCGTTGCAGTGTTGACCAGTGGGTTTGATGGGTCGAGCCCCAGTCGTCTCCACGTATCGACCACCTTAGCATCAGGTGCTGCGTAAGTAGGGATAGCAGCTATCGCCGCTGCCAAGAGACTTTGGTCCGCTGGATCTGTTGGCAAATTGTCCGTCTTCGACTTGATCGATTGTGCGGTAGCCTCTATCGCAAGATTAGATTGAATCTCTGTGATCGCACTTGCTGCTATCGCATTAGAGGTCAATACGTCCGGCTGAAATTCGTGTACGTCTGCGGCGACGTGGTGTGATCCTGTAACCTGTACCGATCTTTGTGGATTAGATGCGATCAGCAACTTGGCTCCGAACGAGTCGTTTACAGTGTGGTCAGCGACCAGGGCACCCCACACACCTGTAGCGATCTCCCCAGAGGTTGGCAAATCTGCTAGCTGTGTGTCCAGGTTAGCTGATGCTAATCCGATTGCTGCTCGCAATGCAACTGCATCGAGTCCTGTCGCATTTTCGAGCGCATTCGAGGTGAATTGATAGACCGAACCGTCGAGAACCAGAGCCGAATCCAGCTTGTCAGTCACTATCTTGACCGCAGCAATCGAAGTGTTGTCTGGAGCTGTGTAGCCAGCACTTGCAAGCCGACTGGATACCGCAACATCGATTCTGTTTAGCTCCGTGGTCAGCTCGCTTCTCACCGCTGTTGCGTTAGTTGCCGCACTCGGTGGAGCTGTGTAGCTGGCCGATGCCAGTCTGGTGCTCGTGGCGACATCCGCGTTGTCCAATTTCGCCGCACGCGCTGTCGTGTATCCCTGCGCGGTCATTCCTGTTTGGACCGCTGCGGGGACTTGGCTGATGTCTCCCGTGATCACTGGAGAGGCCGTGCTAACCACCGAGGTATAGACCTTGCCAGCAAACAGCGTGATCGACCCGCCGCCTGTGGTGCTCGACACCAGTGGCGTAGCGTTGTCATCGCGATAGAGTCGATGACCACCAGTAAACTCAACGCCTGTCGCAGATACGTTATCTAGCTTCAGATTGAGCGTCGCAGTCACGACTCGAAAGTTAGCTGCGTCCTCGGCCACAATTCCGCCGAGCCAGTTGCGGATGCCGCTCTCGGTTGTCGTGATGTAAACGAACCACGCATAGAGTCGGTCCACGCTGGTCTGCCCGTTGGGGTCGCTAATATCGACCTGCACATTTGTGTAGTCGGGAGCGAACTCGGTTACTGTGGACCCATCAACCGCGATAGAATTATACACCGTATCGTTCTGTTGGCTAACAAGTGCTGACCATCCTGTTGATCCAACCACTGACTGCGTCGAGAACGGAAGCTTGGCACTTGTGCCGCTCTGCCATGTGGTGGTGATCGTCAGCGTATTGCCTGTGGTGTAGCCGGTGCCTTCGTTGTAGGTCGCGCTGTAGCTGGTGCCCGCAACGATCTGGTTGACGACCTCGGTTGCGGTCGTGGTGTTGTAGATTCTGAGTCTTGATCCAGCAGTCAGTCCGGTGACGCTGACCGTCTTTGGCGGTGCAATCGTTCCGTTCGCGTCAGTGCGGGTGCCGACAAATGTCGCGCCGTTGGCGAGCGTGATGACGCCCGTCGTCGTCATGTCCCCGGTGTAGGTTGATGCCTTGATCGTGAGCGTGTTGCCCGCCAGAGCGAACACGCTCGCAGCCGTGGCGTCGATGACCACGTTCAGTGCCCCGGCGTTAATGAGGCTGCCGGAGCGGGTCAGGTCGAGGTCGACCGCCACGTTGGCGGCGAGGCTCATCCAATACTGGACGTAGTCGTAGAACTTCTGCGGAGTCTCCAGCGTCGTGTATGCAGCGACCGTGGCCGGGTTGGTCTGCGTGAGCAGGGTGTTCGGCACCATCGCAACAGTTTCGGTGGTGCGCGCCGTGTAGTCGAGCGAGGTTTTTTTGATGTAGTTGAACCCGTACTTGCGGACGCGGAGTGTGAACGGCCCGTAGTTGGTGGCACCTGAAACATATTCACTTGTGCGCGTCCAGCGGTTGCGGATGACCAACCCCGCTTCGCCTTGGCCGATGGTGCCGATAATGGTGCCGCTGGCGTTGGTGGTCAGCGTCGCCGTCTTGACCGGCTCGAACGAGGCGTCCTTGCTGGTCCACCAGCCCGCCGACCCGCTCGCATCCAGCAGCGACAACAGCACGTCCTGCACGCCTGCACCGGCAGCGTCCACGACCACGGGACGCACGCTGTACGCCTCGTAGATGCGGCCGTTGCCGCCGCTGAACCAGCGGAAAGCCGCTGCATACCCCGTTGGAAATGTTGTGTTGGCGTAATAGTGGATGCCGTTGGGCAGGCTGAACGCGTTCAGGAATACCGGGGTGCTGAAGAAAGGATCGGAAGGAGCTGCCCCGAGGTATTGCACATCGAACTCCACCGCACCACGAGTTTCAAACCCTGTATCGACGCGCGGCGACAAAACGCCCGAGAACACGATGCTGTTCTGGTTGATCGCGTTAGGAGTGCCAGTGAAGAAGCCGGATCGCTCACCCACGAACCTGCACTTCTGCAAGGTCGTGTTGTCCTTCTGAACGATCACAACATCTGTGAAAGTGCTGGATATAGCGGTAAACTCCGTGGTGCTGACATTCTGATTGATACGAACCAATTTGTTTGTGCCAGCGGCAACGCCACCTTGTTGCGCTTGCATTGAGCAGCCATACAAGCGAGTGCGTCCGGCCCATCCCATGTCAATGTATGCGTTGCCGTGGCTCTGTAGTGAGATTACCCCGCCGTCGCGGCCCTCACTGCCCACGGCGTGGCCGAACTGGAGCAGGCCGGAAACGATCAGTTGTGCATCGCTCGCCCCAAGCAGCAACCCACTCTTGAGCCCGCCAAACACAGCACCCGCCTGGATGGTTATGCCGCCTGCGTCATAGCGCACGGTCTTGCCGCGAGAGTCACCGACGTAGGCGGCACCGTTGGTGCCCACAATGTCGCCGACATCGTGGCTGACGATGTACGTTGTTGTGTTGTCTGGCGTCGTTGTCCATGCCTCATGGACTGTGATCGTGTTGGTCGTGGCCGACTTCATCGCACGGCTCTGCCCCGACCCGGTGCCGCCAGTCAGAAAGATGATCCGGCCAGCCCATGTGGAACTGAAACCGGAGCCTGTCAGCGTAGTAGTAGACCCACCCGTGGCTGTGCCAGAGGCGATGCCGCTACTAACGAGAATTGTTGAGCCGCTTAGTGTGATCGCCATTAGTTATCGTCCTCTGGCTTTATTCCTGTGATGCGTCCTTCGGTGTCCCGCATTACTTTAGCAGGTGTCGGTTTTACCGTAATTTCCGGGTTTACGTTTACCGTAACATCGGGAGTAGGTACTATAACATTTACTTCTGGCGTAGCAACCGAGTTCGTCACGGTCACTTCCGGAGTATTGACTACATTGTTCACCGTAACTTCCGGAACCGGAGACTCCGGTATATTTACGGTAACCTCCGGTGCTGGGCCTTGTGGCATATTAATGGTGACATTAACGGGTTCCGGTTTTTCCTTGGTAACCAGTTTTGCCAAGGACTCATTTACACTGAGGACTTGCTCTTGTTGTTGTTTTTCCAGTTTAGCCAGCTTTTTCTTGGCAATTCTGGCTGTCCGGTCTTCTGCAAATGGGGAACGGTAGACCGTTGGCTCTTTGGATGCCGTTACAATCTTGGTGACCAGACGTTCTATTTCATCTACCGTAAGTGTGTTTGCTACTGGTGTGGGTGTAGAGGTCGGTGCGGTCTTTTTAACTTTTGCCGGTTGGACCTTGTTTACCGGAGTTTTTGTTGGGTCTTTGGTGTTTGCCATCTTCGGTATCGAAGTGGGCACATTACCCCCGGTAGTCCCGGTTGACCCGGCTTCCATACCTGCGGCTAGTTGCTGGAGGACTACGGATAGTTCCGTAGGTGAAGCCTTGACAATAGCTTCCACTTGCTGGAGACTGAACCCGAGGAACTTGCCGAGGAATTCCGGTAATGGAATGAGTGCTTCGCACCCACCTGTAGAGTACCGGGCTAGTGCTTCCGTGAGGTCTTTGCCTACCTGAGCACGTTCGACTTCCGTCAACCGTGCAAGTGGTGTCCACTTGATTGTGTACTCACCATCGGCTTTCGGACGGGGCAGCGCTCCGGTCTGGATGAGACGGTCGATGACTGGTCTGATAATGTAGGGGGTTACATACATCTCCCGACGAAACGCAACACGTTCTGCCCAGGTTTCGGATTCGTTTGTCCCGGACTTTTCCCCGGACTCTGATCCGACGAAAATACGGTAAGGAACCCGTTTTGTGGTGCAAATCGCCTTTACGGATGCTTCGATCACTTCCCGTGGACTGGAAATCTGAGGAACGAGCGACTTTACGGAAATTCCGACTGTAGTGAGATAACGCTGGAAACCCTCGGCGTAATCTCTAGCCTCTTGTTTTAGTGCGTCTTTTTCGTCTTCCGTGAATTCCCCGTGCTTCGGATCTACTTCAAAAGAAAGTCCGGGATACCCGCCCTTCCAGAACATTTCTTCCGCCCCGCCGTGGATTTTCCGTAAACCCAGGAGTCGGTTGTAGACGTTCTGCATACGGGGCTGCCCGTAGATTTCGGATGTCGTGAGGTTATCCGCAACGTGGATAACCCTAGACCAGTGGACCTCCACCGATTCCGACGCTGGTGCTGTGCCCTGCATCGGACCAGTGCCGACATCCTCACCAAACAATAAATTGTAGGTGAGAGGTTGCCCGTATCTCGGATTTGTCCGGTCAGTTTCCCATTTACTGATGTACGCGGATGCCTGATCCATTACCCGTGTATATAGGAGTTTCGCATCCCCGCGTGTGTCCAGGGGTGCATTATCGGAGAATCCGGGTGCTGGTTCCTTGGGCTCTAGCCCATCGTCGAATCCCAGGAAGATAACCCCGTACTGCATCACTCCGGAAACTTTGTCTACTCGGTGTAGGTAGGAGTACAACCGGGTATCCCGGATGATCTTGTCTACGGCTTTTTCGAACTTGGTTTCCCGCTCTTCCTCTGTTTCGTAGACTTCCGGGTACTGTTTCCAGCACTCATCTGGTTCCAGGTCCACTACACGGGCGGCAATGTCGTTCCGCTCGTACATCTTGGCGTAGTCTTCCAGGACGATAACGTCCGGGTAACCGCATTCCTTGTCAACGTCGCGGGTTCCGAAATTCCCATCGTAGATGGGGGTACGGATGTCGCGACCGATTAGGTTGGCTACCAGATGTCTGGCTAGTTCACGCTGATCGATCATCTAAGTACCCCTAACTTGACTTTTTTGTTGATTAACATGGAAAACGCACCGCTGGACGCATCCACCTGATCGTCGTGCTTGGCGTTTGGAAAATGGGTCAACTCGTATTTATAATCGGAAAGCCACTTTCCCTTCAGAACTTTGACGTTACCCGCGTTTACCTGGACGGAGAATGTGTCCGCCCGTACCTCCTTACTCCCGGTAGCCCGGAATGCCTCTACCAGATATCCGGAAAGTCTACGGATAGACTCCTTTGCGGAGTCTATTCCGGAACTCCCGGGTTCCTGTTCAAATCCTATCCTGACTCGTTTCCCGTCCCGTGCGGCGGTTTCCTGGATTATCTTTTCCCGTGTATCCGTAGCCCATTGGCCGCGAACTACGTCCAGAATCCAGTAAGTTCCGTCTTTGTGGAGTCCCATCTTGACCCCTACAGTCCAGTCCCCTGCGTTCGCGCTACCGGCTTTATCCCAGAAGCGACATACCCGTGTAAAGCATTCGTCACCCGGATATGCGTACATTTCTTCCAGTTTGTCCACCTTGAACATACCGCCTGAAGGCGGAACCGGTGTTTGGAGAATCTGCCCGGCGTATCCGTACTGCCCCATTTCCGCCAAGTGGGAATCCAGGGCGTTCCGGGAAAGGCGTTTAGGGTCAAAAAGACCATCAACGTATTTTTCCCGTAATTCTACGGGTTTTACGTCATCCGTAAGTTCTCCGGGTAGACAGATGTGCTTAACTCCGGGTTTCCCGAGCCATAGTGCTGTAGGGTCGTCAACGGAAATCCGTTGCATGACCAATAGCTGGAAGGTAACTTCCTTGTCTACTGTCCGGTTAGGCAGGGTTTCCGTACAAAATTCCCGTGCGGTATTGATTGCTGCCTCCGAACGCCCCATTTTCGGGTTGAGTGGATCGTCAAGGACGATCAAATGCCCGTGCTTGCCCGTCACCGAACCACCCATACCGATGGCGTAGCGGTCCCCGCCCAGGGTGTTCGACCATAGGGATTTGTTGTTCAGGTCACTCCGGATTTCGATTTCCGGGAAAAGTCGCCGGTATAACGGGGATTGGACTATCCGCCTGGACTTTACCGTGAGTTCGAACGCCAGATCCTCTACATACGAACACCCGATTTTCCGTAATCCGGGCATCCGGGTCCAGCACCAGGGCTGTAAGAGGATGGAACATATCGAGCTTTTGCTCGTAGATGGCGAAATGTTGATTACAAGGTCACATTCCTTGGTCTGACGCTTAAATACCCGCTCCATGTGGTACTGGAGTTCGTTGCACAGGTATTCGATATGCCAGTTCAGGGCTAACGGTTCCGAGGAGATAACCGGCCAGAACATTTTGAAGAACTCGAAATACGATTCCCGGCATATTCCGCGTGCTAATTTGTAATAATCCAGTTGCATATCGGATTTTTGCAGTTTTTCGGTGTTTTGGCGTGAAATTTGCCCGTTTCTGTGATATTATCACCGTTAATATAGCAGTTTTGGTTAAATTCTCCTAATTTGGTGATACATGAGCGAACTTCCGTTGAAAATGAGTCAGGATTTCCTGGAAACTATGGCTGCCCGGGCAAGGTACGTCGGAAAGAAGTCCGGAATTCCGGTTCCCGGATGCCCGGAACCCCGGAAAGTAGATCGGGAAGACCTGAAAATTGCGGAGAACTACGCCCGTGGAATGCTTACATTCAGCAAGAACGGAGTTGCCGCCAAGCTAGCACAGGATGTGCTCCTCTTGGTCCACAACATCGATTCCCTGGCGGCTGAGATATACCCGGTGTTCGAGATGATCGACCGGGTAATTTTCCAGGAAAACGGAACTTTGGTAGTCAAAGACGGGTGGAAACTGTACGACGGTGCCGGGTATCTACTCTCCGAGGGTGAAACCCTCCGCGAGTTCCTGATTGACCACGTTACGCGATACGGGGAGAACGTAACGATAAAATACGATCACCGGCAAGACCATAATTTCAAGTTAGAAAAACAAGAACCCGGAGTTTAATCCGGGTTCTTGTTGTCCGGTCATTGCTCTTAGGAAGTACTCCAGTGGAGAAAGCAACCCGGACTGCGGTAGATGTTACGGCTCCCACCGCTTACCGTGCTGTGCTAATCTGCGATTTGGCAGAATTTGAAATATTCATGGCGTGACACAGAACCCCACCGCCAATTGTCGTCCTCTGACCATGCGGCGTATCCAGCAATGTTGTCTTCCACCCACTCTTTCCCGTCATCGCTAAAGCGAGCGGGTTTACCCCAGTCTGCCGGTAACACCGGGTCACGGTACGCCTGGATTTTACGGAGGACGAAGAACTTGCGTTTACTGTCAATGTCCGAGAACTCAAAGTCGCCGTCAAGATTCAGAAACAGTTCATTCACCTTCGGTGAACGGTAACCGTCAATCTCGTAGCCATCTGGAACGTCTAATTCAACTTCAAACTTTTGTTTTGGCATTATTTCCCCTGATTTTCGTAAATATAGTCCACGACGTGGTTAGTTCCCGCCGTGTAAAACTTGTGTCCACCGTCTTTCCGTGCCTGGGTAAGACCCAGCCCGTTCCCGAATATCAGGGATACGGGTTCGTCAATCCGTTTCTTATAGACGCCTATGGCGTCGCAGAGTACCCGGATGGCGTCTTCAATTTCGGATTTGCTGACTGATTTTTCCATGTCACCACTATACTCCAGTTTCCGGTGGTTTCGGGTAACTTTCCAGAGTTTCTTTTTTC
>Ga0315904_10008040_pt1 | contig 14020 bp, 31 predicted proteins | sample LakEriMetagenome_6_FD_203529 | JGI IMG/M metagenome (GOLD analysis project Ga0315904, IMG submission 203529) | Freshwater fungal communities from buoy surface, Lake Erie, Ohio, United States - Buoy 12 MA120 | ecosystem: Environmental > Aquatic > Freshwater > Lake | place: USA: Lake Erie, Ohio... | reverse complement strand
AAATATAGAACGATAAACTATGAAACCTATAAAATCATTTACACTAGATCAGATTAAATCAGCCATGATAGCCAAGGGCTATAAATGGTTTGAGGAGGGCGATTTTAACTTAAACCTAATCGGAGTACGCAACTCAGATACCGGCGATACGGTTACAAATGCTTTCGATGACACTTTTTTTATTGCTTACCGCGATGCTGGCAGCTGGAAAATCCATAACTACGCCTGCACTACAGATCCTGGAGCGCACTGGCAACAGGCACCCATAAACGCCGGAGGTACGGCAAGCCTGGTACCTAATCAATACAGATCAACATGGCGCATAGATCTACACCAGGGGCTATACAAAGCCCTAAAGCAGTTTAAAGCTGTAGATACTTACCGAGATAAAAACAAAGACCTAAAGTATACCAGACATATTGAGGATATAACAAACGGAATCTACGGTATAAACATTCATAGGGCTAGCGCCACAGGTGTAAGCAATAGAGTAGATAAGTGGAGCGCTGGCTGTCAGGTGATCGCTGATAGCGCTGATTTTGCAAATTTGATGTATCTAGCGCACGTAGCGGAAAAAAAGTACGGTAACAGCTTTACCTATACTTTGCTAGAATCCAAAAACATTAAATAGAAAAAAGGCCGGGAATTGAGAAACCCGGCCTTTAAACATGAAAAATCAATGATGAGAACAACCTCACTTTATCCCTTACAAAGATAAGGAATTATTTTTTAAATACTCAAAATCGATACTTATCGCTTTGCTGTGATAAGATCTTGAGCAGTAGCTCTTTTTTGTGCTACTCTTTTTCTAGCTGCTGCAACTTTTACGGCTTCTGATCGATCCATGAAGATTTGTTGTTTACCGTTAAAACCTTTAGTGATTTTACCATCTTCTACAACTGCAAATCCGTAAAAATCTTTGCGGCCGTCTATTGGGTAGTGTTTTTTAACTGTGATAGGCATAATATATATCTTTTTATTTTATACAAAATTAATCTAAAATCCCTGCTTTTTCACACCAATGGTATTCTACCTCTCCTCTATCCTTAATACTATCAATCCTATCTAGCGTATCCTGGTATACTTCTAGCAGCTCATTAAATGCCATTCTCAGTTTCCAGTTAGCCCTATTGACTTCATCCACTTCGGCCTTCATTAGATCTAGGCGCATAACTACTATCCTATAATCTTCGAGTATTTTTTCATTTACGTTTTCCATATTTTTTTTCTATTAGTGGTTTGCCTGATATCCAATCCCAGCCGGTATCTATTTTTTTGCAGTTAACGCCGATGCTGTTCTGGTAACCGCTTACAAAATACCTATCTTTTTTCTTATTGTAGTTAAACTGCCCTACATAAATTATTTTACCATCTAAATACTGCCTAATGCTATAAAGCTTACCATCGCCGGTAAATTCCATTTTGGTAGTGGCGTTACCCCATGTGAACTCAGATATTTGATCTATAGGATCGTGAGGCACTTCACCCAGGGTAAGCCAGGATTTGTGATCTACGTATATATCCTCGGTAGTTGGTATAGGATCCACAGGCGATACTACCGGATTAAGTATAAACTCATTCTCATCCTGCACAATAGCGCAGTACTTACTTACCTGCTTTCTAAGCTCGATCTTTAGGCCATCCACTAAATAGTAATAAAACGGATAGGGCTGGTGAACTACGTCCCAGGCGCGAGTATAAATTATAGCTTCCTCGCGCCATTGCCAATTTTTAAGTAGTTTCATGAATGCATGAAATTATAGCGTGATACCTCTAGCCAGTATTCGTAACCTTCTGGCGTTTCATTCCAAACAAACGACTCACTTAAAAAATCTACGAAATTCTCAAAGTACATATCAAAAACTATATCTAGCTGATCTTCTGTGATATTATCCAGATAAAGTATTTGTGTATCTAGTGGCATATCTTCATACCACATGCTACCTCTTTTTAAATCGCTCATTTTCTACGCTTGTTATTGTTAAAATGGTTTTTACACACCCTACTACAATACAATTTCTTTGGATTGGTAGAATAGAACAGATCGCCACATACTTTACAGTAGTGGTGATCATTGTCTAGTAAATCCTGGATAACAGGGTTTTTGTCGCGGCGGCGTGAGGGTATCAAACCCATAAGCCAAATAATTAGTTTCTTCATATAATTATAGATTTGGTTTTTTCATTCTCTCGATGGCTACCTGTTCTAGATCCTTATCGAATTTCTCAGTAAGCACCTTTCTAACCCCTAAACGGATTAAATCCTGTTTACTTAAACCGGTTAAATAACAATGCTCATTCATCAGATCTAGGATATACGGTGGGAAAGATACCGTAACGTGTCGCGTCTTGTATTTCAATAAATTTTCTGCCATAGTGATACAAGTATACAAACTTTATTACATTAAAATTGCATTATTTTTAACAAAGGTGGTGTTTTTCTTAGTAAACATCCCTTTATACACTTGCTTTTTCCCAATTTTGTAGAGATGAATAAGGAGGTAAAATTATTACTGGTAGCCGGTGTAGGCTATTTGGGCTTTAAGGCCTACCAGATCTATACTGCTATTAAGCAGCTTAGTTATGCGCCTACAGGTATTAGATTCACTTTAAATAAATCTAGGGGCGCTATCGGCGGTACTTTGTTTGTGGATATTATCAACCCTACAGCTGCCAATATCAAAGTAGACGGATTTACAGGAACCGTTACTACTGCTGAAGGTACAATGATTGGCGATTACAAAGGATCGGCTTTAGTATTGAAACCAGGTGTAAACAACGTTCGTATCTCTTGGGGTTCTAGATCTAGCCTTACTTTAGTTAATTTGGCTATCGGTATTTCTCAGGGCAAGTTTCCGGTATTGAGCTTTAACACAGTTTACAATATCAAAGGTTTCCCGATCCCTACCAGCTTTAAAATGAATACAGCGGCCTATAAGCCTACCTTTATATAATGCGCGCCGGCCAAACCATACTAGTAAAACAAAACGCCAATAACAGCGAGCTTCAGCGCGCTATAGAGGCCGTTATACCTGCAGCTACTAAACAGGCGGCCAGTATTGCTGATCGCTATAAGGGTAAAAACGAGGCCGAAACTTGTAAAAAGATCTTTGATTACTTAAAGAACAATATCAATTACAAGGCGGACGGCGCAAACCAGGCAGTACGCCTACCTAGCGGATTGATGCGTACTTTACAGGGAGATTGTAAAAGCTACAGCGTTTTTACTAGTGCTATTTTATCTAACCTGGGTATTCCCCATAAATTGGTATACGCTAGCTATGATCCAAAAGATCCTACGCCTACGCACATTTACGTTATGACAAATAGCGGCTGTATCATAGATGCTGTTTACGGAAAGTTTAACGCTGAGAAAAAGCCAACATACAAAAAATATAAGAACATGAATATATCATACATAGCAGGTGTAAAACCTCGCACAATAGGCCGCAGCTGTGGCTATAGTGGTATAGGTGCTACTGAGGGCGCTTTTGAATGGGCTAGCAGAAATGGTATAAACCTTTCTAACAGTCAAAAAATTACTATCGGCGCTCAGAAAGTTCTACCCCTTGCCATTGGTGGTAGGGCTTTTGTTAGAAACTTAATACAAAAAAATGCCGGTGGTTTTGCTACTAGCTTAAATAAATTGATGATCGCTAGCAGATCACAGCGCCAGGGTGAGGATGCCTGGGATAAGATGCGCTCTATTGAGCTACAATGGCTTATCAAAGGTGGCAACCCTAACGAGCTTTACGAAAGTATTTCAGAAGGCGCTAGCAAAACTCCAACAGGCGCTTACTTTAATAAGCTGATGAAGATGAAGGCCGGAGGCTATAACCCTAACGTAGCGCAATGGATCGCCGCTGCTGTTAGTGCTGTCTTTGGTAAAAAGTATAACGAAGCTACTGGCGCCATTACTGGTGAACCTGCTAGCACTACTGCTGTCGCTGTATCTACTGCTCCTTGGTGGGGTGCTATGATTGGCTCTATTATCACTACTTTGGGATTGGCTTATATTACTGGTAGTGCTGCTCCTGCTCCTGGCGAGGTTCCACCGGCAGATGGTGGCGCCGATGGTGGTAACAATGGTGGCGGATCTGGTTCTAGTACTTCTAAAGCTTTATTACCTATTTTACTTATCGGTGGCGCTGCCGCTGCTTATTTCATACTTAAACCTTCAAAAAAATAATGGCAAACGATACTTTACTAGGGCAAACTGATAGTGTAGTAACCTACGACGGATCAGGTGTATTTAAACCCACATACGGCGATGAAAAGCCAGCAGATACTTCATATGATAGGCCTGAAGAAAGTGAAATTTTGGTAGAGCCTGATGAATCTAGGAAACCCGAAGAAAATACAGATACTTCTACCAATACTTTATTAATGTACGGAGGTGCTGCCTTACTTTTGTATTACTTCTTTTTCAAGAAAAAATAAGATGGAAAAATATATACAGGCTGCTTACGAATTTTATCGCCAGGACGTTACAACTAACTACCTGAGCTATGAGCAGTTTAAAAAGCAACTAGGCGCAGCTTGTCCGCCATGTAATTGTAAAAAAACGCCATGGTGGCTTTATGTTGCCGGTGGCGCTGCTGTTGGTTACTCACTTAAAAAATAAATACTATGGCTATAATCGTAAACGGAGAGAGAATACCTGTTACTATCGATGAGATGGAGGTATATTTTAACCCTAGCTCAGCAGCTGCTTTAAATGATCAGGGCTTGTTATTGATATTAGAAAATACAAACGCTGATGGAAAAAAGAACTGGCTTACTTTGGCTAGAAAATACAAAAGACCTGCTCAGATCGCCCAAACAGATGCAATCAAAAAACTGCTTACTTACGGCGCTATTGGCGTAGGTGCTTACTTACTTTACAAAACTTTTTACAAAAAATAAAACACATAAACACATAAAACCATGATTAAATTTAACAAATCAACTTTGACTGAAATTGCCGGCCTCGGTGCTGGTGCTGTCGCTGGTGCTTACGTAACACAAAAAGTGTTGACTAAGACCGATGAAACTGGTGCTGCAACTTACTTGGTAGGTTCTGGTAAAACTGGAAAATTGATCGCTGACGCTGCCCCTATCGTAGTGGGTTTGTTGTTGCAAGGTCAATCTAACGTATTCGCTAAAGAAGCTGGTAAGGGTATGATCGCTCAGGCTGCCGGTTCTTTGATCAAATCTAACTTGCCTACTTTGGGTATTACCGGTGATGGTAACTATATGGGCGAGGGTACTATGATGAGCGGATTAGATACAGGCGTAGACAATCCTATGATATCTGCTGTACCTTCAGATTCTAGCTATGTAGCTCCTTCTATCGGTGCTGCTTATTATGATGATGGATCAGAAGCTGCTTATTAATCCTATCTTTGTAAAAACAAATAATCAAATATAAAAATTATGAACTCTATCGTAAACTCTAAAAATTTCGTAGCTTCTCGCTTGGGTATTCCTTATGAGAACCTTTCTCAATCTTACCTCCAAAAAGGTGTAGCTTTGGGTACACAGTCAGTTATCAACTTCCCTATTCAAACTTCACAGGTTGCTAGCCCTTTGGTTACTGACAACTTGTTGAACTTAAATGATGAATTCGTGGTAACTAGCTACACAGTATTTTTGCGTACTGTAGCTTCTGACACTCCAACTAACACCCAGTTGTTGAATGCTGTACCTTACACTTACAACGATACGAACGTATTTACTGGTACCAACTCAGTAAACGTAGGCGCTGTATTTAACGGTACTTTGTCTTTCACAATAGACAGAAAAGATTTCATTCCTGCGTATCCTTGCCGCGCATTTTTGCGTACCGGCGATACTCAAACTGCTGCTAACGCTTATTTTACCGGTTCTGGTCAAAAGTTGAGCAACTCATTCCCTAACAGCTTGTACGGATTTGTAGAATCTGAGCCTGTTAAAATCACTGGCCGTCAAACTATCGATATTTCTGTAGATTTGGGCGCTTCTGTGATCATGGATGATACTAGCGTTACCAACTACGCTGTATTGGAGCTTCGTGGTTTCTTGGTGGTAAACGCTAAGAACTAATTTTAAAAACTCTAAGCTGTCGCGGCTTAGTTTCTTCCATAGAAAGGCAGGGTGTAAAATCTCTGCCTTTTTCTATATATATTTGTATCACACATATATATTTTGACTTATGAATAACTTAATCATCAAACGCAGCCAGCAAATCGAATTTCGTTTGACTGGATCCATCGCAGCCGGTAAACGCTATTTTGCTACCGACATCCCTAACTTGTCTAGAAATAATATCGTAGTTTACGGTATTGAATTTTTCTCTGCTACCCAGGAAGCTACAACCCCTACAGGTAACACCGTAGTTGGAACTACTACCGGTATCACCGTTACCTTGCGCGATAACAAAAAGCAAGAATTTATGTACCAGGTGCCTATGTATACTTTGATCAGATCCAACAACGCTGGATTAATCGTATTGCTTAAGCCCAGGATCATTAACTTGACTGACTGCTACGTTCAGATTACAAACACTACCGGTTTGAACTTGAATGAGTCAGTAGCTGCTAACTTGTATTACGATCTAGTAGATTAATAATATGCGCATTATTAGCCCTTTACTCGAATATCTATTTGCCTCAAAGAAAATGAAGCAGGTAGGATCGTACGAGGGCGCATATACTAAAAGCGTATATCTGCCCTTTACTTCTAACGCTACATTGGGACAGCAGTATTATTTGCAACCCGATGAGGTGCTAGACAGCGCTAACAACTTTATCACCGGTATCGAGCTGGTAGATTCTAGTACTAACGCCACAGCGCCTACCGTACCTACTACAGATCCTCTAACGCCTGGTCAGGCTTCACAAGGATATTTGTATATTTGCAACTTAAACCGCGAAATTTTGGCTGCTTTGCCACTTTATACGCTTATCAGAAGGTTGAACGCTGGAAAGCCTAATTACCTTTATTTTGATGAGCCTGTAGTATGGCAAAATTGCTTTATTCAGTTCGAGAGTCTGGGTACTGCAATTACAACAGCCCATAGCGTATGGCTAAGAGTAACCTATTCACCCACAGAAAAATAATAAAATGACTGATCCGCACTACATACTAGAATATATGCAGGATAACGACCTGAGATATTTTCAGGTAGCAAACCAATTCAATCGCGATGTTGTTGTTAGTTTCAATGATCGCAGCCTAGAGGATGGCATAGAAAAAATGCGAAAATTCCTGAGTAAAAATACCGGGTTTCACCGCATTAAGCTGTATTCTAACAACGATTTAAAGACAAACGGCGTACCGCGCCAGGAGCCGCAAACATTCGAGGTAAGTATTACGGGTAAAGAATTCGATCCACCAAAGCAGGATAGCGAGCCTATTACAGGTTTCGGGGTAAATCCCAGCTATCCTAGCGCCGGTGGTATTATCGGTGTTGAGCAGTATTTAAGTAAACACGAAGAAAACGCAACCCTACGCGAAAAAATCAAAGGCCTAGAACTAGAGATACAATACCTACGCGATCAGCACAACAGAGAGATCGAGCGCTTACGCAGCGATCATGAACAAGCGCTAAAGGCTGCCAAAGATTCTAACCAAATGTTTAGCCAGGGCTTAGGTATGCTGATGCAAAGAATGGGCGTAGGTGAATAACACAATTTTAAATATCATGACAGACAAAGAGAAGATACTAACCGCGATCAATAAGCTAGCTAAATTAGATGCACAACTAGCAGACAATTTAACGAAGCTTGCAAAGCTAGCAGAGGATAAACCATTTATCTATAAACAAGCAATACAACAATTAAATAGCCTTTAAAATGGAAACGCCAAAAGCAGTAAAAACATATGGTAAAACTATTGCATGGATCGCCGGTATCGGTGTAGTGAGCTACATAGCTTACAGGATCTATAAAAATAATAAAGCCGCTAACGATTTAGCCAAAACTAAAAACGATCTGAAAACTTTATCAGAAAGTGGTGTACAGCCTAGCTATTTGTCTAGCCAGTATTCGGTTTTTGCTAATAACATTAAACAGGCTGCTTATGGCGTTTTTACTGATGAAAAGGCTATATATGCTGTTTTTGATAAAATGAAAAATGATGCCGATGTATTAAAAGTTTATGATGCTTTTGGTATTTGGAAATACCCATGTAACGCGGTAGAATTTCCTTTAAGTACTTTATTTGGTTCTAGCGATTGCGGATCTGGGGATTTAGCCATGCTTTTAACCGATAAGCTAGATAGCTCAGAGATCAAAGAAATTAACAACATTCTATCTAAAAAAGGTATCAAATATCGCTTCTGATGAAAAAGGATTATTTAGAGTGGCTATTACTTACAGCAGGCGGCGCTATTATCGGCGTTATTGCTGTTGAGAGATACAAAAAATATAGAGCGGATAAAGCTGCTGAGGCTTTAAAGGCAAGTAAACCCAAAGAAATTGTAATAATAGAACAGCTATGATGTTAGGAGGCCTACCCGATTTTAAACAGTTTGAGGAAAAAGCGAAGGCTATCGGAGAAACTGAAACCAGCGATATTGATAAAATCAAAGCTGAGGTAAAGTGGATGAAATGGGCTATTATCTTACTAGTTGCTTACATTTTATATAAAGAAACGAAATAATGAATACTATAACCGAAACTCAATATGTGGGTGAAGCTACCATGATAACTAGCGATTGTATCGCGATAGCTTTTAAGCGCCCTACAGGATCTAACCCTGTAAACGTAAACGGCTATCCTTTGGCCGATGGCGAAACCTTTACTGTATCTCAGAACGTAGGCGATACAGATCGTACACAATACCAGATCTATTTTGGTTCTGGTGCTGGTAGCGATGAGTGCTACGTATTTAGAACATTAATACTAGAAGGCTACCAAAATGGATAAGAGATTAAAAACCGGATTAATCGTTGGCGGCGTTATTGCTGCTGGCGCTGCTTTATATTTTATCTTCAAAAAAGATCCTGATGAAGGTACACCTACAGGTGATTCTGTAGCTGATAACGAAGCCTATCTAAATAAAGTAAAGGAGCTACAGAAACTTATCGGCGTTGGTGTTGATGGTGTAATAGGCGATAAAACAAAAGCTGCTCTGGCTAAATATGGCGTTACTGATGCTGTTGGTAGTGGCAATATTGATAGCGTACTAGCTACTGTAAGGGGTAAAATTTCTGCTAAAGGTACCGATGCTGCGAGATACGCAAAAGGCCTACAGATCTTAACTTACTTAAAGAATAAGCCAGGGATGGTTAAATTTACTGCTGATGCCACAGTAAATATCTATACTAAAGATGCTTTTGGTAAATTTATTAAAACCGGAGATACCATTAACTTTAAAACCGGTAATACCTTTAAGCCTCTTTATATGATCAATTCAACGCCTACAAATACTTTAGGAACTGGATTTAAACCTGGTTTCATGATGTTTGAAATTACTAGGCCTTTGGATTTTAACTATTTATTTACTAAGGCTCCTAAATTTTATATTGGGCCGATTTCATCATTTAGCATAACTGTAGTTTGATAAAACCTGCCTACATAGCTTTAGGAGTAGGGGCGGCTTATGCTGCCTTCTATTTGCGTAAAATACCCGCTAAAGGCGAACGCGTTACTATCGTAGGCGATAGTTTATCACTACTTCCTGGTGGCTGGCAGGATATACTAGCAAAAAAATATGGTTGGATGCTTAACAACATATCTAAGGTGGGGCAAACGTCTGCCGCTGCCCTTTCTCGTTTTAAGCTTATTACCGATCCTGGTGATATTGTCTTTATATTTTTGGGTGCGAACGATAGCTATGGTGGTGTTGCTAAAGCCTTTACGCTGGATAACATACGCCAGATCCAAAAGCTAGCCAAAGAGCGCGGCGCTAGAACGGTTATTATACCGGGATATTTAAGCAGTAAAGTAGTTAGCAGTACAGCTGCTAGGCGCTATGACGATCTCAAAGAATCCATGTACTTACTGCCGGGCATTGTGGTGCCTATTTTGCGCGCCATAGATCCTAGCGAGGTACCGGATGGCGTACACCTGAGCGCAAAAGGACAGGCAAAACTAGCAAACTTAATACAGGCATGGAGTTTAAGGTAAAACATATAGGGTATGGATTGGGAGTGCTGGGTGCTGGGTACCTAGCCTATCGCCTTTTAAACAAGGGGTTTACTTTTGCTGCTAAATATCCCAGGCTTTATGCTTTGGTAACTAAGGGAGAAAGTAAAACCTATAACGATTACAATTTTTATACGGTTACAGGCCTTAAAAGCAATGTAGCTGGATCAGGGAGTAAATACCCACTAATAAACAGGCCTTTATCTACCTATACCATAGGGCAGGTAAAAGCCATGCAGGCGCAAAATAGATACGGTGCCAATGGTCAGCTATGGGCTACCGGGCGTTATCAGATCATACCTTCTACGCTGATCTACTTACAAAAGTTTACCGGTATCTCTGATAGCGCGCTATATGGTAAAGTAAACCAGGATCGATTAGGAAACGCTTTGATAGCCACTAAGCCAGCGCTGAATAACTACCTAACTGGCAAAGTAGCTGATACAGACGCAAATCTAAGGGCAGCAGCTTTAGCAGTAGCTCAGATCTGGTCAAGTGTTGGCCAGCCTAGCAATAATAAAAGCTACTACGGCGAGAACGCTGTAGTTAGTACAATAGACGTACAAAAAGTATTAAGGTCTTATAGATGATAACTTTAACGATTAACGAAATCTCAATTAACAAACCCAAAAATATAAAACTATGGCAAGAATAGATATAAGATCAAACGGCGGCGGCGGATCAGTTGCTGAAGGAGTACTACAGATAGAGAACGGCGTGGCTTTAGATACTACATTACGCAATGTAGCTGATCAGAACAACACTACAAGCCCATTGCTGTTATCTACAAATTCAGTTACAAGCAGGGGTTTGGCTAACGAAGTTGGCTCAACTGCATATGGAACTCTTGCTTTACGTTCTACCACAACAGGAATTGATAATACTGCCATCGGTTATAACGCACTTACGGGTCTTACTACAGGTTCTGAAAATACGGCAGTTGGACACGAAGCTTTATTTTCTGCAGTTACAGGAAACAATAATACGGCTTTAGGTAGACACGCATTAAGATTCAATACAAGTGGTACGGGCAATACTGCACTTGGTTCTCAAGCGATGCGTTTGAATTCTACGGGTACGGGTAACACGGCATTGGGCTACTTGGCAATGGAGAATAACACCAACTCAAACAACACGGGCTTGGGTTATCGTGCATTACGAGCCAACACAAGCGGAACACAAAACGTGGCTGTAGGGGTGGATGCGTTGTTGAGTGCTACTACAGCGAGTAATAATACTGCTTTTGGGTATCAGGCGTTGAATAGTAATACGGCTTCTAATAACGTTGCTGTAGGTCATCAAGCAGGGTTTAGTAATACGAGTGGAGGGACTATCACTGCAATAGGGTATAATGCGTTGCGAAATAATACAACAGGCAGTAGTAATACCGCTGTAGGTTATTTTACATTGTTAGCGAATACTACAGGTACTGAAAATACCGCAGTTGGTAGAAGTGCTTTATCAACAAATTCAACAGGAAGCAATAACACGGCAGTTGGTCACGAAGCATTGCTTTCAAATACGGCTTCTAACAATACCGCAGTAGGTCATAAAGCATTGAGAGTTAATTCGACAGGTTCGGGTAACGTTGCTGTTGGTTATCAAGCATTGAATGTAAATACAGTCGGTGGAGAAAATGTCGCAGTGGGATTTAACGCTTTATCAAGTAATACCACAGGGTCAAGTAATACTGTAATTGGCGATGCAGCTGCAAGTGGAAATACCACAGGGTCAAGTAATACTGCAATTGGCGATGGAGCGTCTACAGGGAATTTTAATGCTTCTGTTATTTTAGGCCGTTCTGCTACTGCCACCGCTTCTAACCAATTTGTAGTGGGTTCTGCTGCTTATCCCGCAGGTGCTATTGCTGCAGAAGTAAACGTATCATCACAAGTTTGGAATGTAGTAATTAACGGGGTAGCTGCTAAAATTTTATTGGCTTAATTTACTTAAATTCGCAACAACATGACACAATTTACTTGGCTCGTAACAACCCTTTGGACTGAAACCATCGCAGGTGAGCAAAACTATGTAGTAATCGCCTCTTACGATGTAAAAGGTATTGACGGAACTTATACCGCCAGCTTATCTAATACCGCGCAGTTTTCTACTGCTAACGTTTCTAATTTTATTCCTTACGATCAACTTACTAACGAAATAGTAGTAGGATGGATTCAGCAGGATCTAGGCGTTAATGGAGTAGCTAACTTTGAAGCTTCTATACAAGGCCAGATAGATAGCCAGATTAACCCACCGGTTACACCTGATGTAACACCACTACCACCTAATTTTTACAATTAATAACAACTATGGATAACAAAACCGCGAAACAAATTATCAGCGAGGCTATGAATGTCGCTATCGCTAAGGGCTGCTTTGGATTGATTGAAGTAACTAACATTGTAAAGGCTTTAGAGTTTTTAAATGAGCAACCGGATGTAGAGTTCGGCGAGCTAGAACAATACAACGACTGAAAAGCTGCTTTTAATAAAGAACTATGAATAACCAGGATCAAAGTTTTATCGCCGGCGCTACGCTACTAACTGCTACTAGCTGGGCTAGTAAATACCAGCCAATGTTTTCCATAGCTGCTAGCTGTGCAACAGTGATCCTGGTATTGTTTGGAGTAATTAACTATTTAAAGAAATGGAAAAAAAATTAAGATTCGGTATCGGCCAATACGCCAAACCCACACCCAAAAAGCTACGCCGTTTAGGCGATGGCCTTTTACTTTGTTCTACGATCCTTACCAATGAAACTATGATCGATAAACCGGCCATAGCTTCTATCGCTTTGATCAGCGGAGTAATAGGTAAATTCTTGACCAATTTCTTTAGCGAGATCTAATGGATTTTGAACTGGATGAAATACAAATCGATGAGGACGCTACCAAGCGCGCTAGGATGCGCCAGCTAGCCTCAGAGATCGCGACACTTAGAGCGCAGCTAAACGTTCCGGCTGCTATCCGTAATACCATTGGAGGCGCTGCTATCGGCGCTGGTTTGGGCATGGGTGCTATAGGCACTATCGCCCTTGGCGTATTGGGCTATAACATGGGCAAAGGCAAAGATCTAAGCGATGATCAAAAGGCTAGGATTCAGGCACAGCTACAAGCAAAAGCCCAGGAGCTACTACGCCTGCAACGCGATGAGGAGATAGAAGATTCTACAGGTACCGGTATTATGAGTAGTAGAGATCTTAGAGATTATAGATACGATCAGTACGATTTTGACGGTAAGTGGGAGGATCTAGTAGGTAAGCCATCAAAGAAATTTCATATGATGGTATACGGAAGGCCTAAGCAGGGTAAATCTTATTTCTGTTTTGATCTAGCGCAGTACTTATCAAACTTTGGTAAGGTGCTTTATATTGCCGCTGAGGAAGGCTTTAGCGCTACGCTACAAAAGAAGCTAGAGGATATGGGCGGCGATAATGATAATTTGGATTTTGCGAACTTCAGGGATTACGAAACTATCAAAAATGCGCTTCCAGGGCATGACTATAGGTTTGTGATTATTGATTCTGTTAACTATATCCGTATTGAGCCTGAGGAGATAGAGGAGCTTAAAGCTAATAACCCACGTATGGCATTGATCACCGTACAACAGGCCACTAAAGATGGTAAGTTTAGAGGATCCCAGCAGTACGCCCACAACTGCGATATAATTATTGAAGTTATACAAGGGGTTGCCCACCATACCGGAAGATTTGCAGCGCCGTCTGAAATGGCAATTTTTACAGCGCCTGAGGTGAAGCAAACTAAAGGTAAAGCGCCGGTGGCTAAACCTGTGCAGCAAATAGATTTGTTTGCTGAGGATAATAGTGAGGATTATTAATACCTAGCATTTATCCCCAAACTTATCCACAAGATATACACAAAATTGGTAAATAGTAAAAGAGGCGTTCTAAGAG